>Ga0207686_10000076_pt1 | contig 90345 bp, 81 predicted proteins | sample KBSM24metaG_FD_184396 | JGI IMG/M metagenome (GOLD analysis project Ga0207686, IMG submission 184396) | Miscanthus rhizosphere microbial communities from Kellogg Biological Station, Michigan, USA - KBS M2-4 metaG (SPAdes) (version 2) | ecosystem: Host-associated > Plants > Roots > Rhizosphere >... | reverse complement strand
TGGGCTGCGTCAAAGCCTCGCGGCTCCGCGATCGTAAAGCTAGCTGTATTTCATTAATACAGCGCGCTTTACGATCGCGAAGCCCCGAGAGCTTTCACGCTAGCCGAAATTCACATTTTCAGGCCGGTCGCTGTATATGATGAACGAACCGGATGATAATCCTCTATTATTCTCTATGAACCTATCCGCAATGTAGAGAAAAAAAATCTGGAGAATCTTTCGAGCGTTTTTCGCTGTTTTTTCCTCGGAAATATTCACTAATATTCCCTCGTCAAAAACTACAAAAATCATCTCGAAATCTTCTACCATCTTTTGTCCCCTACATTGCGGATAGGTTCATGTACCACTTTTAATCACACTCAATCTAATAGAGAATTTTTTAAAAATTTGACAAAGCACGTGCTCGACATTTTGGACGGAATCAGGTATGATGGTGGGAATCAAGAAAAATTTTTATGAAAACAAATTCTTATGCTAAAGCCCAGAACCCTCTTTTGCTCCGCTTCCACCGTTTGATCGATGCATTTGCTAAATCCGACGATGAAAGGGATTTTTATTTAGACCGCGTCGAGGGGTTTATCCTCTATATGGACCTCGATAAAGGGCAGAAGGAGCTCGATGATTTTACCCTTGAGTTAGACGAGCACCCCGATCGTTTTGCGCAGCTGCCGAAGATGACCTTCTATGAGACGAAGAAGTTCATGGAGGGGTTTGTCAACGAAAAAGTTTACGATATCGATACGAAAGAGAAGCTGTTAGATGTCATCCAGTCGAAAGAGGCGAGGGAAAATTTTCTTGAATTCATCTACGACCACCTCACTGAACTCGAAAAATGGCAACAATACTACGTCGAAAGAATGAGAATCCGAATCATCGAGTGGTTAAGATCTCAAGAGTTCGTCTTTGTCTTCGAAGAAGACCTCGATCTGCCGAAAATCGTCATGGAAAAGGTCAAACAGCAGCTTTTCGAGGCGAAAGTCGGAAAAGACGTGGCTCAAGCGCGTGAAGTCTTGAACCAAAAAGCTAAAACCTATTACTCGAACGAAGCCCTCAATCCTCGCCCAAAACGGGGCCGCCCTCCCAAACAACAAGTGAAGGTCGAAGTTGAGCCGCAGCTGACAGGAGATATCTATACAACGGTTCCTCCGGCCTGCCGCATGTTCTTGTATCTACCAGATATCACGACTGCTTCCGCCGTTACCTTCTCTTCTCGTTATGGAACAGAAGCCGAGCTACTCGCCAATCTGCGTGGAACAACGCGTGTCAAAGTCGATACTAAACTCGAAGCGCTGTCGCAGCGCCTTGAATCTCTCCGCCAGCTCTCCAGCCGTCTGTCGGGTATTGAAGATATCGTGGGGGAAAGAGATCAAAAATTCTTTAAGTCGGTTTCTCAACAAGAGCCGATGGTTAGCCTAGAGCCGGAAGAGGCTCCAAAGAAACGGGGACTTCTCGATGTTGTCAAAGGTTTCCTACCGCGGCGTAAAGAGAAAAAAGTCGAAGCGGAAGAGACTCCAGCTCCAAAAGCTCCAATGAAAAAAGTGACACCGATTCAATCGAAAAAGAAAAAATGACGCAAACACTCATCGAACCACAAACCAGCCCACAAATCGGCAGGGCGCTCGCCTTGCGAACGCTCGAGGTGATGGTTCTGACGCGTTTCATGGATGACAAGTGTTTTAAACTCTCTCGCCAAAATAAAGGCGGTACTTTTCAACTTTCTGTCGCAGGCCATGAGCTGATCGGGACTGTTGCAGCGCTCAGTTTAATTCCCGGAAAAGACTGGGGACTTCCTTACTACCGTGACCGTGCATTTGCTCTGGGGATCGGTTCTTCATTAACAGATTTACTCGGAGCTTTCTTAGCCCGCGATGTTCCGCACCACTCAGGCGGACGGATGATGCCCGAGCACTTTGTCCATAAACAGCTCCGGATGCCGTGCCAATCGAGCTGTGTCGGTTCACAATACTTACAAGCAGTCGGCGTTGCCAAAGGCGTTCAATTCCTTGGACATGATGATGTTGTCTATGTCTCTGGTGGAGACGGATCGACCTCTCAGGGTGACTTTCATGAAGCCCTCAACTTCTCTTGCCTCCACCGGTTAGGGATTATTTTCGTCGTCCAAGATAACGGCTGGGCGATCTCTGTTCCTGTCAAAGACCAGACCACCGGCGGCACTATTGCGAAAATGGCCCGCGGCTATCAAGGACTTGATGTCCATGAGATCGACGGCTGCGACTTTGAACAAACCTCCCAGGCTCTAGCTGTTGCGGTCGCTAAAGTCCGCCGTAAAGAAGGGCCTAGCCTCATCGTTGCCAAAGTGCCTCGCATGGGAGCGCATAGTAATAGCGACGATCCTTTAAAATACCAAGATCCTGAATGCACGCTTGCCGAAAAAGCCAAAGACCCGATTCCGCGCTTAGAAAAGTGGATCATCGATATGGGCATGGCTACACGTGAAGAAATCGAAGAAATGAAGAAACTCGCTTTTACGCAAATTGAAATGGCCGCAGCGGAAGCCGAGCAGATTCCTTTCCCCGCTGTTGCCACTGCCGCGGATAAAGTCTTTGCCCCGACTCCTGAAATAGCCCTAAACGAAGAGTATGCGGCAAAAGGGGAGTCGATTGTCATCGTCGATGCCCTGAATCATGCGATCGATGAAGAGATGGAAAAAGATCCGAAAATTGTCATCTTTGGAGAAGACGTTGCATATGGCAAAGGAGGCGTTTTTGGCGTCACCCGCGGCCTGACAGCGAAATATGGCGTCGACAGATGTTTTAATTCTCCCTTAGCTGAATCATCCATTATCGGGATTGCTTTAGGGATGTCTTTAGTCGAGGGGATCAAACCTGTCGCTGAGATCCAATTTGCCGACTATCTCTGGCCTGGCATGAACCAGCTTTTTAACGAAGTTGCTAGCTTCTACTACCGAGCAAATGGCGAGTGGAACTGCCCTTTAGTGATCCGGATGCCTTATGGTGGATATATCCAAGGCGGACCTTACCATTCTCAAAGTATTGAAGCGTATTTAGCCCATTGCCCCGGTCTTAAAGTCGTGATCCCTAGCAATACCGCCGATGCAAAACGGCTTTTAAAAGCCGCGATCCGCGACCCGAATCCTGTCGTCTTCTTAGAACACAAAGGACTCTACCGTCAGCGCGTCTTCTGCGCACGTCCTGAGCCTGCCGATGAAGAGCTTCTTCCTCTAGGCAAAGCTAAAATCGTCCGTGAAGGATCTGATGTGACCATTGTCGGCTGGGGAATGATGATTGTCATGGCCTCGGAAGTCGCTGAAACGCTCGCCAAAGAAGGGATTAACGTCGAGGTGATCGATCTCCGCACAATTGTTCCTTTTGATGTTGAGACGGTCTTAGCCTCTGTCAAAAAAACTGGCAAACTCGTGATTGCCCATGAAGCTGCACGCAATAACGGCTTCGGGGCAGAGATCGCTGCCACAATCAGCGAAAAAGCGTTCCAATACCTCGATGCTCCCATTGCCCGCGTCGCAGGGAAAGATTGCGCCGTTCCGTATTGCAAAGTCCTCGAAGACGCTGTTCTTCCTCAGCGCCACGACCTTGAAAAAGCACTCCGCGATCTTGCGAACTATTAGATCTCTTCCATAATTAAATTTTTTATACTTTTTTTTGAAAAACAAAAGCATGGTAAAAAATTTAATTACTCAAGGGGTTTGTTGATTTTTTGCGGATTTTTCATTAAACTCTCTACCATAAAAGAGGGGATTTATGGCTAGCGCTGTTATTCATCATTTGCTCCATCCACTGACGTGTGAAGGTGGAAGCCAGATCACTAAAGAACACTTTCTATATTCACTTGGAATAACGTTCGCAGAGTTGGTGTTTACATCGTGGGCAGCTTGGCCAATTTCTTTGTTGTCTAACCTAGACGCTCTTTTCATCGGTACTTGTACAGTGATCACCTTTTATACTTGCACGGCCGTGTTTAAAACCTATGTCTATACGGGTAGCAAGACAAGTCAAGGTTCAGCCGATGCAGGCCGTTCTTCTGAAAACGGCGTTACGCCAAATACGATTTCCGCAACAATCTTGGGAAATCAACCGCCGAGCTCAAAAGTCACAACAGAGGAAATAGCATACCGTCTTATAGATGAAATAAACGAAGGCCTGAGCGAACTTAGCATAGATATGGAGGATTATTGGAACAGATTTCCCGAAGATTTAAAAGGGAGATAGAATCAAAAGTTGTGGCTAGAGGTATGAAAAGAGCGTATCTTTAGATAGGAAAAAACTCCTTCATGGCGAAGCTATTTTTACGCAGATCGATAAAAGGTTGATTTGCGCAACAAAGCCTCATTAATTTTTAGTCCGTTTAACAGTCTATAAGGAAAAAATATCTTGCCCTTGGCTTCATGACCATGTTAACATGACCATAAGTAAGGTGGTGAATTCATGTCCCTGGGAGTGCTAGAATGAGCGAGTTTATGAAGGCAGGCAGATTTAAAGCGGAGTGCCTAAAAGTTATGGAACGCGTAAGAAGAACTCGACGGAGAGTTGTTATTACTAAAAGAAATGTTCCGATTGCGCAAATGGTTCCGATTGAAAAGAAGGATGAAGAACTCTACGGAAAAATGAAAGGAACCGTTCATTTTAAAGAGGATGTTACCAAGCCGATAGGAGAAGAGTGGGATGCCGATAGTTAATCAAATTAAGCAGCATAAAATGCTTTTGGATACGCATGTATGGCTATGGCTCATGGCAGGACACTCCCTATCCTTAAGTTTTAGACGCGCTGTATCTCGTTCTAAAGATCACGAAGGCATTTTAATTTCACCCATTTCTATTTGGGAAATCGGTATGTTGGTTGAAAAAAAGCGCATTCAATTCGAAATGGACTGTTTGGATTGGGTCGAACAATCACTCGAATCACCTGGAGTACAATTAGTTCCAATTTCTCCCAGAATTGCCATCCAAAGCTGCAGATTGCCAGATGTTATTCATGGAGATCCTGCCGATCGTTTATTGGTGTCCACAGCCCATGAATTAAATGCCGTATTTGTCACATGTGATGAAAAATTACTGAAGTATGGCCGTTCTCGTTATATCAGCGTCCATGATCCACGCTAGGGAGCGTACTCAAAAGATTTTGCCGTCCGGGCTGATGTGAAAGCTCCTTAGAATCGACGACCGCAGGCTTCGCAAGTTGATTCGTATTAATGCAATACGGATCAACTTGCGATCGTCGATTATAAGGGCTTTGACGCAGCTGGAGGGATAAAATCTTTTGCAAACGCTCCCTAGTTTGTCGGCTGGGGAATGATAGTTGTCATGGCCTCGGAAGTTGCTGAAACGCTCGCCAAAGAAGGGATTAACGTCGAGGTGATCGATCTCCGCACAATTGTTCCCTTTGATGTTGAGACGGTCTTAGCTTCTATCAAAAAAACTGGCAAATTCGTGATTACCCATGAAGCTGTACGCAATAACGGCTTCGGGGCGGAGATCGCTGCCACGATCTTGCAAGTTATTGATTTTTTGCGACTTTCGCGTTAAACTCTTTGCCATAAAAAAGAGAATTTATGGCTGGCGCTATTGTTCATCATTTGCTTCATCCGCTGACATGTGAAGGTGAAAGCCAGATCACTAAAAGACACTTGCTATTTTCACTTGGAGTAACTTTTGTGGAGTTCGTGTTTACATCATGGGCAGCTTGGCCAAATTCCTGGTCGCCTAATTACCAAGCCGCTTTTTTCATTGGTAGTTGCACGGTGATCACCTTTTATGCTTGCACGGCCGTGTTTAAAACCTATGTCTATACTGGGGATAATACAAATCAAAATTCAGCCGATGCAGGATGTTCTTCTGAAAGAAGCGTTACGCAAATTTCAGAATCGGCTGTCACACGAAAAACACAAGAGGAAACTGTACCTCTTAATCAACAGGCAGCTCAATTAAAAACAGAAATAAGCGAACTTAGCGAAGAAGTTAAGACAACCCTAGCCAAGATTAAGGAATACCTACCTCCGATAAGCCAATCCAAGGATTCTGCCAATCTGGCACAAATAGTTAATGCTTATTCAGCTTATATGAGGTGCTCAGAGCTTGTGGTAGAACTTGAACAGAAAGGTACCATTGATCAAAAGGTTAATAAAATACAAACACAAATAGAGAAACTTCAGACCCAGATTTCGAAAGATAATAGGAATAAGCTAATAGTGTTTCTTGAGTATTTGGGACTCTTTCATTAAACTCGCTGCCATAAAGGAGGGGATTTATGGTTTACTCTGTTATTCATCATTTGCGCCATCCGCTGACTTATGAAGATGGGACTGTGATCACTAAAAAACAGTTTCTCTATTCACTTGGAATAATTTTCGCTCAGTCCGTATTTACAGCATGGGCAGCTTGGCCAAATTCCTGGTCGTCTAATAACCCAGCCATTTTTTTCATCGGCACTTGCACGGTATTTACCTTTTATGCTTGCACGGCCCTGTTTAAAACCTATGCCTATACTGGGAATCATACAAGTCAAGATTCAGCCTCGAGAAAGCAACCGCCGAACTCCGAAGACACACCAGAAACGCAAGAGGAGACTGCCCTCTTTAGTCAACAGATAACTCAAATAGGAGCAAAACTAGGCGAATTTCAGGGAGATTTTAAGACAATCCTAGCCAAGGTTAAGGGAGCCATCGCTCTGAAAAACCAAACTACGGGTTCTGTTGAGCAGGCAAAAACAGGTAATACTAATCTACTTTCTATGCCGTCCTCAAAACTTGTGGAAACATTTGAGAAATGTGTAACCATTGATCACTTGCTTAATCATGTGCAAAAACAAATAGTGGAAATTCAGCCCATGATTTTGAACTTTGAAGCTAATAAGGCTTCTTGATTATTTGCGACTCTTTCGTTAAACTTTTCGCTATAAAGGAGAAAATTTATGGGGGCTATTCATCATCTACTCCATCCGCTGACGCATCAAAATGGAACCGCGATCGATGGTGAACGAGTTGAGGATTTAATCGGAATTACCATCGCCCAATTCTTGCTTGCATCTTCTGTCTGCTGGATTTGTTCCTGCTCTTTCAAACAGGGAGCTCTTTACACCGGTGTTCTTACGGTGATCACTTTTTATGCGATTACTGCCTTGTTTAAAAAGAATGCCTATTTTGAAGATCGAAGAAGTCAGCTCGATACAGTGCCGCATCTTCTTAAAAGTGACGTTTCATCAAACGGGAGTTTAGCAACAGACTCAAAAAGACAATCTCCGTCCTCTTCTGCGACAACAAAAACAAGTGGTGCAACCTCAATATGTCCTACGGCAGGGCAAGTGCAGCTGGGACAACGACAAATGCAAGAGGCATCCGCTGAGCAATTGTTATTTCAACCGCAAGAACTAAATAGACCTCCCCAAAACCTGGCTGCGCAAGTAACCAACCCTCAATCGCACTCTTCTAGGAATGCACAACTACAAGCGCAGGAGGAATTCGTTGATCAATTGTTAGTCCAAGTGCAAGGACTAAAAGGAAAAGCCCAAAACCTGGCTGCGCAAGGAAATCAACCTCAATTGCGTTCTTCTACGAATACACAGCTACAAGCGAAAGAACAACACAGAAAAGCCCGGGTTGTGGCTGGGCAAGTAACTCAACCTCAATCGCATTCTTCTACTCAGACTGCTCCAAGAAAAAAGATTCAAGGAGAATCACTTGGTGATGTAGTGGCGGGTGTCTGGACGACTATTGTCGGGCCATCTCATACAAAAGCGATTAGTGACCTGCCTCCTGATTGGATTAATCCAGTTTCAACGGATTCATACGATATGAAATTTCAACGCGCATATTTTGCCTCTCTTTGGAAATGGCTGAAAGGAAGCGTCATTGCTCGATTAGATCATATGACGCATTTTGAAGCTCAGGATCATTTGTTAAAAACAGGACAGCTCAAGATTATCTCAGGAGCACCGTGGGCAAAGTTTGCTGAGCAAGCTAAAACGATTTTGCAGGCAAATTCTTAATTAATATCCAAAGACAGCTGCGTCGGCGGTTTTTTAAATTTCCGTTTATGGACGCGCGCTTTCTTAACGTGCTTGTGCTTAGTAGACCTGAGGAGTTTTTGATTGAGTTTGCTAAGTTTGACGATCTTTTTTTCGACGGTCAGATACTTGTCAGGAGATCGTTGCCATAGCTTGTGTTTTTCATTCTCATCGATGCTGTTATTGAGTTGGAAGAGCGCATTCAATAACAGTTCTTGTTTGTGCTCTAACTCTGCAGAGGCGCCAGTGTCATCTTCGCAGTCGCGAAGTTGATTGGCGTTAGCGATGAGTTCGTCGAGCTTTTTTTCCATTTCAAGCAAAACCTGCGTTGAAGCCATCTCTTTTCCCCTTTGAGCTATACATATGGCTTCTACAGAAATGAAATAAAAAGTGTCAAATAATTTTTTAAAATAAAATGGCGCGGCTGATCGAATCTTGAAAAGCGATCGAGGTTTCGATCTGATATTCAAGTTCAGCAAGTTTGGCGGAAATGATCTCGAGCGCCAGCTGGGGATTGTTGCATTCTTCTGACAGGTGGGCGAGATGGATGTGTTTGAGCTTGGGATGAACGATCTCTGCGATGAGCTCGGCGCATTGTTCATTTGAAAGGTGGCCCTGGCGGCTGAGGACCCGTTGTTTATAGATTTGGGGGCGGTTAGAGGCATGGACCATCGATGGCTGATGGTTGGCTTCAATATAAAGGTAGTCGCAGTTTTTCAGATGATTTTTGACGAGGGTGGTTGCGAAGCCAAGATCTGTGCAGATGCCAATTTTGTGATCTTTCGTTTTGATCGTGAAAGCGACAGGATCGAGTGTATCATGCTGGACACTGAAAGGATGGATTTCGATATCCCCAAATTCAAAGGTCTCGCCTGTTGAAAAGATCTTAAACTTCGGAGCATCGTCTAAAATGTCGACGATGGCTTTGGCGGTGTCGCTATTGGCAAAGACGGGGATTTTGTGTTTTAACGCGAGAGTGGTGAGTCCTTTAATGTGATCGGTATGTTCATGGGTGATCAAGATGGCATCGATCTCAGAAAGAGCGGCGCCGATCTCATCGAGCCGGTCAGCGACAGCTTTGGCAGAAATGCCTGCATCAATCAAGATGCGTGTGTTTTTTGTTCCGAAGAAAATAGCATTTCCTTTCGAGCCTGATGCTAGGGGGCAGAAGCCATTCATATGGTTTTTGATTATTCAGGATCTTTGTTTTCCGGAGAAGAGGAAAAGAGTTTCTTCTTTTTTTTCCACGAAATCACGAGGAGGCCGGTGCCGACGACGCTAAAAACAGTGGAAACAAAGAACGGATTGAGAGGCTTTGGTGGGTCGTCGAGTTCTTCGGCAATTTCTTTTTCAAGAGCCTCAACTTCATCGAGGGAATCGAAGATCAGGTTATAACAAAGAGCGGCCACAGAAAAGAAGAGCAAGATACAGCCGAGAACTTTAAGACGGCCCAGGAGCTGTTTTTCAACCTGAGGTTTTAATGGACGATTAACAGGCTCAGTTTCCTTATTCACCAGTATCAGATCCTTGATTCGGATTGTCGATCAAAACCCGGCGGGGTTTGCTTCCTTCTTGGGAAGAGATCACGCCTCTGGTTTCTAATTCATCCATTAAACTCGCAGCCCTTGCATAACCGATCTTGAGTTTTCTTTGCAAGTACGTGGTCGAAGCGATTTGGGTCTCAAGGACGATGGCTTTAGCTTCGTCATAGAGAGTGTCACGAGGACTTTCTTCCTCATCATTTCCGATTTCGGGTGTCATTGTATCGAAGGAGGAGATTAAATAGTTGGGAGGGGCTTGATCGCAGATGAACCGGACGACGCGGTTGATGTCTTCATCGCTGACGTAAGCTCCTTGCGCTCGCATGAGGTGAGAGGTTCCGGGAGGCAGGAATAACATGTCGCCGTTCCCCAGGAGACTCTCAGCGCCGTTTTCATCTAAAATGATCTGCGAGTTGACGCGGCTGGCGACTTTGAAGGCAATTCGGGTCGGGAAGTTGGCTTTGATCAGTCCGGTGATCACTTCGCGAGAGGGCCGCTGTGTTGCCAAGATCAAATGGATGCCGACGGCACGGGCCATCTGAGCAATCCGTGCAATCGGAGTCTCTAAGTCGGAGCTCGACGCCATCATCAAATCGGCAAACTCATCAATAATCCCGACAATGGAGGCCATTTTCTCAGGAATTGGGATATTGAGAGAAGATTCGAGTTCTTTATTGATTGTCCGTGAGTTGAAGGCTGAAATATTTCTTAGCCCTAGCTGTTTTAAAATGTCGTACCGGATCTGCATCTCTTTGACCATCCAGTTCAACGCCGCGTAGGCTCCGTGGGCTTCAGTGATGACAGGAGCAATGAGATGCGGCAGCTGTGTATAAGGCGTGAGTTCGACTTTTTTCGGATCGATCATGATCAGTTTGATCTCATCAGGACGGGCGTTCATCAAGATCGACATGATGATTGTATTAATGCAGACCGATTTTCCTGAGCCAGTCGCCCCTGCAATCAAACAGTGGGGCATTTTGGCTAGATCACTCATGACGTTATCTCCGGTCACCGATTTTCCTAAGATGATCGGGACATGGAATTTTCGCGGATTTTGCTGATAGGTCAGCAGCATCTCTTTAAAGCTGACTTCTTGCGGATACGGAGAGGGGATCTCGATGCCGACAGCCGCTTTACCGGGAATGGGAGCGATGATCCGGATCGATTTGGCTTGTAGGTTGAGGGCGATGTCATTTTCAAGAGCGGTGATCTTTTGCACTTTGACGCCGACGGCAGGGTGGATCTCAAAGGAGGTGATGGTGGGTCCGCAGTTGATGTCGCCGACTTTGGCCTCGATGCCAAAGCTCATGAGCGATTCTTCTAAAATCTCAGCTTGCCGTTTGAGTTCTTTTTTCAGCTGCGGCTGATCGACTTTGGTGGGATTCGTAAGGAGTGAGGGAGGAGGAAGATTGTATCCGGAAAAGGTTCCTTTATAAGGTTTGGGAGTGGATTGCTTCTTTTCTTCTTTCTCACCTCCGGTGCGAATGCGGATTTCCGGTTTTTTTTCTGGGTTATACAGAGGAGCAGGCATGAGTGCAGTGGCAAGCTTCTTCGAAAGTGTTTTTTCGATTTGCTCATGCTGCAGAATCTGCTGCTCTCTTTCTTCTTCTTTTTTCGACCGTCGTGCAGCAATGCCTTGGACGACGTCCATAATGCGAACTTCGGTCAAAAAGAGAAAGGAGAGCATCCCTGTGAGAGTAAAAGTAATTCCTACGCCCAGATCACTGAGCAAATGCTGGAGGTTGAAACTCGGCATGTCTCGATAGAGGAAATAAATCGGCACTCCGCCTAAATTATGCCGGATGGAGTGTCGGACATAGGGGAGTTCTAGGGTGATGGACTCGGTGAGGATTTTATGTTTTAGTGCCCCTGGAATCGGCACTCCTTTTTCAGCGGAGAGATTGAGAAGAAAAGAAAAAGAGATTCCGAAGAGCGATAAATAGAAGATCTTGGATTTGAGGCGGGGGATCTCTCCTTGTAGGAGGAGCTTCCATCCAATCCATCCCACAAATCCTAAGACGAGATATACCGTGAGGCCAAAGAGATACATCAAGGTCCAGGAGTAGCCATGGCCGATCATTCCCATCCAGTTGGTTGATTTGTCATCGATATCGTAGCTGAAAAGGCAGACAAGGGAGACGATGGACAGCAAAATAAACAAAAGCCCTTTTGCTTCAGGGTGGGTGTTTTTAGGGGAAGACTCTTTTTTAGCCATATACGTATACAGTTAACAGAATTCCAGCAATCAAGCAATACCCTGCAAAGGGCCTTAAGACCTTTCGTTGCAGAAGGGGGATCGCAAAACGTACAGTGATCAGTCCGACTACGGCTGCTGTCGCAAAGCCAATAAAGCAGTGCGAAGGGGGAATCGACATTGATGCGAGATGGGATTTTGCTTTCATAAGCTCTAGAAAAGTTCCTCCGGAAACAGCGGGGATCGATAAGAGGAATGAAAATCGGACAGCCTCTGAGGGAGTGGCACCTCTTAAAAGGCCTGCTCCGATGGTCGCGGCGCTGCGCGAGATTCCGGGGATCAGGGCAAAGCCCTGAAACGTCCCGATGAAAAGAGCATCTTTATAGGAGAACCTGCCTTTGATTTTTTTTTGGATGAGCGAAACTCCCCAGAGGATCGCTGCAGTTCCAATGAGGCAAAAACCGAGGTATTCGGGTTTAGAGAGGGCTTCTCTAAGAGTCTTTAATAAGAAATAAAATGGCACAAGGGGAACAAGAGCAATCATAAACGGGATTAAGCGACGGGGGTAGTAGAAGAATTCGAGGATGTCCCGTCTGAAATAATAGATTAAGGCCAGCAAGGTCCCCAAGTGACAAAACAGATCGAAGACCACGGTTTCTTCCCCAGTGGGGAGGTTGAAAAAGGTTTTAAAGGCTTTGAGGTGGGCGGAAGAACTGACGGGAAAAAATTCAGTGACTCCTTGAATGAGTCCCAAAAAAAATGCATGCAGCCAGTTCATGACAACACCTTTCGACTGTTAATTGGAAATGGGGCGATCGACGGGGCTCGAACCCGCGACAACCGGATCCACAATCCGGTGCTCTAACCAACTGAGCTACGATCGCCATCGAAGCAAGGGGACTATTCTAGTTGAGAATCTTCTTTCCGTCAAAGATGTAAATAATTTTTTAAGCTTCTGGAAAATCAAATTTAGAGAATAACGCACTTTTTCTTTAAAAACCCCCTTCCCTAAAAAAGGGGATCTTTATATGATGTCAACGGCGCTGCCTGGTGAAAGATCGGTGGTGATACACAATAACAATGCAAAAACAGATACAGAAATTCGGGCTTCTTTCCTTCTTTTTATTTTCGTTTCTGACCCCTCTCTATGGAGAGGAGGTGCCTCAGGAGAATACCTACACGATTAATTTCAAGGATGTTCCTGTCGTTGAGTTCATCAACTTCGTCAGTAAGATCTCCGATGCGAATTTCATCTTCAACCATAAAGATCTGCAGTTTAATATCACTTTATCGTCAGGAAAGCCCGTCTCATCGGATCACGTTGTCAAAGCTCTCGTGCAAATTCTGCGGGCCCATGGATTTTCCATTGGCAAGGAAGAAGGGTATTTCGTTATCCATAAAGGAGTGATGGAAGAGTATGCCGTGGCAGCGCAAGAAAATGGTCCTCTAAGAACGTATGAAAAAGCTCTGGAGTCTGTATCAGCAGTTCAGGAAGAGCAACCGCAAGGTGGTGTCTCTCCTCTTTTACAGCAGAGCAATCCAAAGTTTTTAGTTTACAAGCTGCAATACCATACGGGAGATGAGATCGAGGAGACGATCAAGAAAATTGCAGGAGATCTCTCGTACAAACCCGAAACGTCTTCTCAATATTTAGCGGTCTTGAAATCTGTCCAGTGGATCAAGGCGACCAATTCATTGGTTTGCTCGGGAGATCCTGATTCTCTTGCTGCGGTGAAGCAATTGATTCAAAGCCTTGATATTCAGCTCAAACAGGTTTTCATCGAGGTTTTGGTGGTCGAGACGGATGCCAGAAAGAGCCTCGATTTTGGGCTTCAGTGGGCTGCCGGTGGAAAATATAAAGATTCCCTGGGAATGGGAACCGGCAACTTTGCTCCTGGAAGTCGAAATTTTCAATCCACGTTCCAAGGAATCAATGCCGCGAACACTCCTGCAGGCCCTAGCCAAATTCCGATGGGCGGAGGCTTTGACATGGGTGTCATCGGAGATCTCATCTTCCATAAAGGGCGTTCGTTTATCTCACTGGCCTCGCTTGTTTCTGCTTTGCAAGCCGATGGAGATGCTTCGATTGTCCTGAACCAAAAAATCATCACTCAGGATAATAAAAATTCTAAAATTTTCGTAGGAGACAATATTCCCTACACGGGATCGGTTGTCACTACTGTGGGTGCTAGCCAGCAATCGACTGCCAATGTCGAATATCGCGATATCGGAGTCAATTTGAGCATTACTCCGCGCCTGGGCGATGACGATGTGATCACTCTCGATTTGAATGAAGAGATCACCGAAGCTCTTGATACGGGTCAGCCGTCGGCAGGGATCAAAACGACCAAGACGAATATGATGACTCATGTTCATGTTCCGGATAAGCACTTCCTTGTTCTTAGCGGCATGGCTCGCAATACCAGAAGCCGTCAGAAAACAGGACTGCCATGTTTGGGGGGGCTCCCGCTGATCGGCGCATGGTTTAGTAAGAAACAGAATGTCGATTCCAAACGCAATATCATCATTTTTGTTCGTCCACATATCATCCGTTCTATGGATGATTACCGGAAGCTGACGCAGCAAGAGACTGATTTCCAACGGCAGAATTCAGAGCCTAAGTCGTTTGATCAAGCGGCTGACGCTTTCATGAAAGAAAAACAACCCTAAAATCAGTGTAATAGCTGCGACCGCGGCCGTCATTGAAAAGTCGTGCATCCTCCACTGAAACTCATAGAGCGCTGGAGGATGTGTCGCTATTTTCAATATCAGCTCTGTCAAATGGTTGTTCAGGATGTGGACCCAGGGTCCAATAACGGGTAGCGCAACGCCAATGACCAGCAATAAATAGACAAGCGAGACAGCCGCAGGTAAAAACAGGTTGTAGAGTAGGCTTAAGAGCGGGAATTTATGAAAGTGAAAAAGGATGAGCGGAAGCGTCACGAGATGGATCGCTCCATTGAGAGCGAGTGTCTCCCGGCAAAAAAAGGAGAGGAGATGGCCATGCTGGTCTAAGAAGGACATTTGGATAATTTCTTTGAAGCTTCGATGAGGGAAAAAACGGGTTAGCCACGATCTGAAAAGAGGATAGGTGACCAAGATCGCAGCCGTGCAAAGAAAGCTGAACTGAAATCCGAGATGGAAAATGAGCAAGGGATCCTTGGCTAACTGCCAAAGTAGTGCGATGCCAAGAGCGTTAAGGGCGCTGATGCGCCACCCTACAAGATGGGCGACTAAATAAAGGGAGATGCCGATCCATGCGCGTTCGATGGGTGGAGAGTCGCCTAAAATAAAGGCATAGACAGTCAGAGAAAAAATAAGAAGAATCGTTGCAGGTTTGTAAGGCAGGAGAAGACGAAAAAGGGTGCCGAGAAGAAAGGCCAGGAGGGCAAACTGAAATCCAGAGATGCCTAAGAGATGCAAAATCCCGAGGCGGTTGAATTCGAGGGCAAGGAGTCTGTCATCAATGTCGCCGGTGAGCATCGAGGCCAAAAAGGCGCGGCTTTTGACATCGGCGAAATGTCGTGCAAGATGCGAGCGAAGCTTGGTTTTAAGAGAGAGTCTCCATTCTGCGAATCTTCTGGTCGGAATGGTTTCCCATGATTTTACTTTAAGCACATAGTGGCGGTGTCCTTTTGAGAGCAGTTTACCCGTCACGTGAAGATCTGTGGAGGCGAGAGGACGCGGCTGATTGTGCGGGAAATAAATCTGGCAGGGAATATTCTTGAAGATTGTTTGGTCCGAGGAGAAATCTTGGAGAATGCCTTTAAAGTGAACCGAGCGTTGAAAAGGGGAATGACTGTAGGAAACAGATTCCACCTTAAAAGTACCAGATCCTTCAAGGCCTGCTTCTTTTAAATTAGGGAGGGTGTAGGACACGAGTGCGAGAGTCCATCCTGCAAGACAAGCAACGAGTCCGGAGAGGAGCTTTTGAGGGTGGGAATAAAGGGAAAGGATCAGCGGGATAAAATAAGCAGGATGAAAAGAAAGGGCGAAGATGGTCCCAATCAAAAAAAGGATCCCATGGAATAGGGCTGGAGCGGATGGCCAAAGGTTTTTCAAGAAGACCTCTTGCGTAACTCAGGGTTCGTCGATATTCGGGATTATTTTGGCCTACTTTCAATTTTTTTCGCGGGGGTAATATACGCGAGTTGATATTACCCCCGCGAAAAAAAGTCGAAAAGTAGGCCAAAATAATCCCGAATATCGACAGAACCTGAATTACGTAAGAGGTCTAGAGTAAAAATTAGCTCACGAGCGTCTTTCAGGGCAACGGTTTCTTCAGGCGGGTATCGACGGAAGTATAGATCAAGCGGGCTCCGCGTTGTCCGGTCAAGTAGAAGATGAACCACTCGAACATGACACTGATTCGATTGCGGAAGCCGATCAAATAGGCGATGTGGACAAAGCACCACATCAACCATGCGAGAACGCCATAGAGTTGAATGTTGCCGACCCAAGCGATGGCTTTCCCTTTTCCGATGGTCGCTAAGCTTCCTTTGTCAAAATAGACAAAAGGAGGCCGCTCTCCTTTGGAGAGCGATTGTTTTAGAAGGGAAGCGACATATCTGCCTTCTTGGATGGCGACAGGAGCGACACCAGGAAGAGGCTTGCCGTCTTTTCCTGTAGCTGAAGCTGCATCACCAATGACAAAAATTTCAGGGGAGCCGGGGATAGATAAGTCGGGTTCGACGGTGACACGTCCTTGTCTATCCAGTGGGACATCGAGGGTTTTGAGGAGTGGAGAGGCTTGATTGCCGGCAGCCCAAACGATGTTTTTGCAAGGATAGAACGTCTCTTCGACTTGGACGCCCTCTTCGGTGATGTTGGTCACTCTTTTTCCTGTGATGACGGTGACGCCGAGCTTTTCTAATCCTTCTTTCGCATGTTCGGAGAGTTTTTCTGGAAAGGTTTGCAGGATGCGAGGCGCAGCTTCAATCAGGAAGATCTTTGATTCTTCAGGTTTGATGCGACGGAAATTTTTAAACATGGTTTTCTGGGCGATTTCAGAAATAGCCCCTGCCATTTCGACTCCGGTCGGACCTCCGCCGATGATCACAAAATTGAGATATTTTTCGGTTTCAGCCTTGTTATCGAGTCGCTCGGCTTTTTCAAACGACATTAAGATCTCTTCCCGGATCGTGAGAGCATCTTTGATGGTCTTAAGTCCAGGAGCAAATTTTTCCCACTCGTCGTTGCCAAAATAAGAATGTCTAGCTCCGATGGCTAGAACGAGATAATCGTAATCGACTTTTTCGCCGTTGCCAAGAACGACCAGATGATTTTTTTTATCGATTTGGGTGATTTCTCCCATCATGACGGTGGCGTTGTCCTGCTTGCGTAAAATTTCTCGGATAGGAATGGCAATCTCGCCGGGAGACAGCGCTGCGCTGGCAACTTCATAAAGCAGAGGCTGGAAAAGGTGATGATTGGTTTTGTCGATGAGTAAGATATCAAGAGGCGCTTTTTTTAGATTTTTTGCGACATTGAGCCCGGCAAACCCGCCGCCCACGATCACCACTTTTTTATTTATCATATCCTCCCCCATAGCAGCTTTGCAGGTTTCTCTGGAAGTAAAAAGATCTTTTTTTATAGGGTGAAAAGGGGAGTGATAAAAAGAGGATTTTCAAAAACACGCAAGCTCCGTACAATACCTGGCAGAAATCAGTGAGCGTGATCCATGATTGACGGCTTTGAAAGACCTTTGAGGTTAGGCGTGAAAAAAATTGTGCATAAAGTTAAGGTCAAAAACATTCTGGGGCTTCATGCGCGTCCTGCGGCGATGATTGCGAAATTACTGCAGGGTTCGAAATCTCAAGTTTCTATTTCTTATCGACAAGAGACGGTCAATGCGCGGAGCATCATGAGTATTTTGATGTTAGCGATCAAAAAAAATAGCCTAATTGTATTGACAATAGAGGGAGAAGATGCCGAGGAAACATTGGAAAAACTCAGCTCGGCCTTTGAAAATCTATTTGGAGAGATCGATAGTTGAAACCTCCGGATGAACAAGATCAGGAAATCTATTTGAAGGGAGCGCCAGTTAGCGAGGGAATCGCGATTGGAGTCCCTATTTTCTTAAGTTATGCGGACGAGCATGATATTCCTGATTTTCCGATCAGCACGGGCGAGGTGGACGGTGAAATTGCCCGCTATCGAGAGGCCCTCTCTTCCAGCCGCGAAGATTTAAAAAAACTCCAAGCGGATCTCTCTGGGGATGGGTCAAAGGAAGTTGCCTCGATCATTGGGACGCATATTGAAATGCTCGATGATCCTCTCATGACGACTCACATGGAGACAAAAATTCGGGAGATGCTTAAGAATACCGAATCTGTTTTCCATTCCGTGATCAATGATTATGAAAAAAGATTTAGCGAAGCAAACGACTCTTTCTTCAATGAGAGACTCTCAGACTTTAGAGATCTCTCAAAAAGGGTTCTTAGGAACCTGTGCGACTCGGAAGAGATCAGCCTGAATAATATCCCTCCCAATTCGATCGTTTTTGCCAAAGAATTGATCCCTTCCGATACAGCCTCTCTTCAAGCCACAAAGATCAGCGCCTTTGTCACGCAAAGTGGCGGCGGTACATCCCATGCGGCTTTGATCGCTCGGGCCAAGGGCATTCCATATGTTGCGAGCATTGATATGGAGATCCTTCAGAATGCCAAAGGTAAACGCGTCATCGTCGATGGTTTGACGGGGGACATCATCGTTAATCCTTCCAATCTGACATTAGAAAAATACGAGCGATTGAAAAACCGGTTAACTCAGCAGTATCAGCAGTTAGAAAACGATCGTCATCTCGCTGCAGAAACGCTCGACGGATATCCTTTAAGCCTTTATGCGAATGTCAATACCAGCAACGACGTCGATTTAGTCCATCAACATGGATCGCAAGGGATTGGGCTTTTCCGTTCGGAATACCTCTTCATGCAAGACCCTACTCTATTCTTTGATGAAGAGCGGCAATATTTGATTTACCACCAGATGTTAAAACGGGCAAAGGGACTTCCTTTGACGTTTCGTGTGTTGGATTTAGGCGGAGATAAGTGTTTTGATCTCTTTGAAGAGATGGTCAAAGAACCCAATCCTGTCCTCGGCTGCCGAGGGATCCGCTTTTTACTCCGCCGGATCGATGTGTTTAAAACACAGCTCCGGGCGATTTTAAGGGCAGGTTATGGCTATACTCTCCGGATTTTACTTCCGCTGATTTCGGATATCCATGAGTTCCGCGAAGCCAAGCGGATTATCGAAGAAGTAAAAGAGGAGCTCAAAGCCCGCGATGTTACTTATCATCAGCAACCTTTACTTGGTTGCATGCTGGAAGTCCCTTCAGCGGTGTTGATCGCTGATACTTTAGCCCAAGAGAGTGATTTTCTGGCCCTGGGAACCAACGATCTGATCCAATATACCCTTGGCATTGACCGGAGCAATCCCGGCATGAGCGATTTCTATTATCCGACGCACCCTGGCATTATTCGGATGATCAAGATGACAATTTTAGAAGCAAAACGTTTCCAAAAACATGTCACCGTCTGTGGTGAGATCGCTTCGAATCCTCTCTTTACTTCGCTGCTGATTGGCCTCGGAGTTCAGAATTTCTCCTGTGCGCCTCGATTTATCCCCATTATCAAACGAACCGTGCGCCATTTATCGCTGCTTGATTGCTGCGCTATTGCTGAGCATGTCCTCACGTTGCGAACCTCTGCAGAAATTGCCTCGTATCTCGCAGAATGCCTGCATGGATCTGAAGGACAGTCAGATCTTAAGCGCAACGCTGAAGAGATTTAGAGGGTATTGATCAACACCCTCTTAGATTAAAAAGGAAGCCCGCTCATGCCTTGCTGGGTTTGGGCTTGGATTTTGGCGTGAGCGTCTGCGTAGGCGGCCTGGATGAGGTCTTGAAGTCCTTCGACGTCATTAGGGTCGACACAGGCAGGTTTGATTTTGAGATCTTTGAGTTCGTGCTGACCATTGAGCACGAGAGTGACTAGGCCGTTGCCGGCTGATCCGATCACTTCAAGCGCACGCATCTCTTCTTGAATTTTTGCGTATTGCGATTCGAATTGTTTAGCTTGCTTCTTAAGTTTTGAAAATCCACTACCCATAGATTAAAGATCCTTTTTTAGGCTGCCTTCGAGCTCAACAGCTGCGAAACGCAAGAGTGTATCATATCGGTTTTTTTGCGCGCGAGTTTGTTCAACAGGATGAGCTTCCATCTTGTGTGGGATAGGGGGTGGGACAGGAGTGGGCGACTCTTTAGGAATGGCGCCTTCGACTTTAGGTGCTGCCATTTCCATTTGGAGAGGAGCAGGTGTCGGTTTTGGGGATTCTGCTTTAGGGAGCGTACTCAAAAGATTTTGCCGTCCGGGCTGATGTGAAAGCTCCCGCGGATCCGCTATCGACAAAGGGGGTTGTATTGGATTAATACTACCCCCGTTGTCGATAGTCGAATCCCCGGGGCTTTGACACAGCCCGGACGGCAAAATCTTTTGAGTACGCTCCCTAGGTGGAGGCGGCGCTTGAACAACCTCCATTTTAGGAGGGACTTCCACTTTTGGAATTGGGGGTAGTGATTTAGGAGCTTCTACTTTTTTTTCAATGGGGCGGGGGACGGCTCCGCTTTCGATTTCTTCAAGGCGGCGGACTAGTGTGGGGAGCGAGATGCGCTTTTGGCTGCGGATAATGTGGAGAAAGATCATCTCGAGGGTGACGCGCTTGAAGGGAGTGCGTTGGATCTCTTTGGTCCATTGGATCAGATAGTCGAGGATATAGAGGCAATGCTCTTGGGTGTAGAACGTTGCAGCGCGGGCGTATTCTTTTTGGTCTTTTTCATGGAGATAGGAAGCGGCTGGAAGCTGCATCTTGAGAAGCAGGAGGGCGCGGTAATGCTCAATCAGCCCATCGAGGAAAGCGGAGAGATCTTTGCCGGAGGAGAAAACTTCAGTCGCGAGTTCAAAAGCAAAAGAGAGATTGTACGCTTCGATAGCATGATCGAGCCGAAAATACATCGAGCGGGGGCTGATGCCGAGGATTTTTGCGGTCTCATCATAGGTGAGAGGGCCGTTAGTGTAGCAGAGGAGCTGGTCGAAAAGCGATTCTGCATCGCGGAGGCCACCTTCTGCGACATGGGCGATGAGTTGGAGGGCTTCTTGTTCGACGGCAGCGCCAAGATCGGCACCGATCTGTCTGAGTTTGGTGATGATCTGCTCGGCAGTGAGCCGATGGAGATCGTACCGTTGGCAGCGGCTGGTGATGGTCGGAAGGACTTTGTGGGGCTCAGTCGTTGCAAAAAAGAATTTAACGTTGCTGGGAGGCTCTTCGAGGGTTTTTAGGAGGGCATTGAAGGCCTCTTTTGTGAGCATGTGGACTTCATCAATGATGTAAATTTTATACTTGCTGCTGGCGGAGGCATAAGCGACGGTTTCATTGATCTGCCGGATATCGTCGATACCGCGGTTGGAGGCTCCGTCGATTTCCATGACATCGAGGGACCTTCCTTGCGTGATGTCGAGACAAGAGGGGCATTCATTACAAGGCTCGCAATTGTCTTTGAGGGCCTGGCAATTGAGGGCTTTGGCAAAAAGACGGGCAAGTGTGGTTTTTCCGGTTCCCCGGCAGCCGCAGAAGAGGTAGGCAGGGGCGATTTTTCCCAGTTTAATGGCATTTTTAAGGGTTGTGACGATCGCATCTTGTCCAACGATGTCTTTGAAAGTCTGAGGGCGGTACTTTCTAGAAATATTTTGGTACATGAGCCAAAGTATATCGGCTTTTAGATCTGGATGCAAGAGTTGCCGTAAAAGGGAATTTGGAGCATGCTCTAGGAGACTGTTGTCGAATTGAGGCTTCGGCGATTTTATGGTTCTTTTGAGCCTTTTTTAGGCTTGCGTGAGAGGGCCGCATACGTAAGTTGATATGGCCCTCTCACGCAAGCCTAAAAAAGGCTCAAAAGAACCATAAAATCGACAGAAGCTTAATTCGATAACAGTCTCTAATGGAAGAGGCTATGTTGATGGCTTTTGAAAAGGCTAAAAACTTTCTTTCTGGGTCGAACTGGGCTGATCAAAAAGCGTGGTTGAAAAATGCGCTGATTGGTTGTGTGTTGGTCTTGTCTTTGGGTTTTTTTCTCAACTTTAAAGAGATCCGTGTTGATCACCTCGAACTCAACTCAATAGCTGATAAATATGTTTTAGCTCAGACTGCGTTTGAATTTCCTGATATTGAAGCAACACGTCTCTTAAGAGAAGAGTCAATCCGTGACCTAGGTAAAATCTATTATCTTCAAGATATAGAAGTCCTAAAAATAGAAAAAAAAATCCATGATTCGCTTGTAGACAAGCCATTTTGGCGCCAAGATCTTCCCTCCGTTGCCTTTGAAGAATTGATCGAAGCTAGTGAAACCCTGCGTGATGTTCTATTGAAGGTCAAGTTCTCCGATCAAAGGACGTTGGGGAAGCTAAGGCAGATGGGGCAGTTTTCTAAGAATTATCTTGTCTATTCGGCGGGAGAAGATATCTTAGATGGAGATCTTTGGCAGCAGATTGAACAGGAGGCCTTTTTGATCACTACTCCTGCAACACGATTTATTTTAGAGCAATACAAGAACCAACCTTGGTCCTTGCAAGAGGACCTGGAAAGGCAACATTTCTTAAGCCGCTTGATCAAAGATTCTATCCCTCTTAAGATGACCAAAGTTCTTCCGGGCAGCCGAATGATCAATACCGGGGATAAGATCACCCTGCGGCATATTGCCATGTTGAAAGGGATGAAAAAAAAGCTGCTTGCTGAGCAGCAATTCTTTAACCTGCCTTCGCTCTTGGGAAGTTTTGGGCTCGCATTCTTGATGGTCATGATGGCATGGACATATCTGAAAACACTTTATCCACATGCTTTGCGGTCTTTAGGAAAAAATGCGCTGATTGCCACCGTCATTATTTTCACACTTTTAGTCGCCAAAGTGACCGAATATTTCTTGGTCAATCGCGTGGGGTATTTGGCAGATCTTTGCCGGTTTCCGATTTTTGTCCCTTTAATCACGATCATACTAGCGATCTTAATCGATCGCAAAGTCGCCATGATCGTTTCGTTATTTGTCTCATTGATCATGGAGACTTCGCTAATCGTGCACTATCAACATTTTCTGTTCATCAATGTGGTGGCATCTCTCGTTGCTACCATCCTTGTCAAAGCTGTGCGCAAGAGGAAAGAGATCTTTGAGATCTGTGCCAAAATATGGGTAGTGACTCTGCCATTTATCCTGGGTGTTAATCTGATGGAACGGATGGCATGGGATTACCATATTTTAATCGATATGTTGACGTCGTTAGTCTCGATGACCCTCACCGGGGTTTTAGTCGTGACGATCCTGCCTATTTTAGAGTCGACATTTGGCATCGTCACCGATATGACGCTGCTGGAATCGGCCGATTTAAGCCATCCTCTCCTAAGACGCTTGAATTTAGAAGCTCCCGGGACTTACCGTCATTCTTTGTCTGTCGCAGCGCTAGCAGAAGAAGCGGCTCTAGCGATCAATGCTAACCCGATTTTCTGTCGTGTTGCTTCGTTATATCATGATATTGGAAAGCTCTCGCAGCCGCAGTATTTCACAGAAAATCAGTTCTGCGGGTTCAATATGCATCAGCTCCTTACCCCTCTCGAATCTGCGCAGGTCATCATTGCCCATGTGTCGGAAGGTGTGAAGTTGGCAGAGCAATACGAGCTTCCTCGAAGTTTGATCGATGTGATCCAAGAACACCATGGAAAAGGGCTTGTTTATTATTTCTACCATGCTCAGATTGAACAGTCGCGCGCAAAAGCAGTTATGATTGAAGAATGCCGTTTCAAATATCCCGGTCCGACGCCGCGATCGCAAGAATCTGCCATCATTATGATTGCTGATTCTGTGGAAGCGGCTTTTAGAGCAATGGAAGATGTGACAGAAAAAGCTGTGGTCGAGCTTGTCGAATCGATCGTTGCGGATAAGATCCGAGAACATCAGCTCGACACATCCAAATTGACATTTGATAATCTGGAAGGCATTAAAAAAGCAATGATCCGTTCTCTCATCTCCAACGCCCATAGTCGCATCAAGTATCCAGAAAAATCTGCGACAGTGGTCTGGAAGTCAGAAGAAGTCTTTCTTCAGCTATGACGACACGCCCTAATTTATTGGGATAAGTTCATCCTATTGACAGCGCGGAAACCCAGTCCTTTAGGGCTTGTCGTTACCCACATCTTTCATTTCTATAGGGGGCTGCGGCTTTGCCAATATGGATTCTCTGTCTCACCCATAGCTGCTTTCAGCTATGGGCATCGCCATTCGAACCGCTTACGCTTCCATTTGGCTTTGCCTCGCCTCCCTCCAGAAACGAAACTTGTGGGTAACGACAAGTCCTTTAGGGCTGGGAGGAAGCGCGCTCCTCTTGTTTTAAATTCTGTTGCTCTCTACTATCGTTACCATTAACACCGTGATAGAGCCCAACGGCATTAAGTTGTCTCTGGGGCGTTGACATCACGTGAAACCACAGGTTACGGAAGCCAACACTGTTTGTGTAGGCATCTCAAGCTTTTCAGCCTGGGATCTGGTGATGTAAACCACCGGTATGTTGCCGCTTCTAGCGGACAATAAAGCTTTCGCCTTTTAGGCGAGAGTTGTTTACCCTAAATCTTTCTTGAGTGCAGAAATCAGGATCTCTAACTTTTGATTGCAAGCATCCAACCCCTTTTCAATGGATTCTACAGACGTTTGTGCTGCGAGATAGATTTTAAGCTTGGGTTCTGTTCCGGAAGGTCGGATGATGATTTTGCTTTTGTCTTCGAGTCGATAGAGAAGAACATCGGACCGAGGGAGATTTTCCGAGGTTCCTTTTAAATAATCTTCGGTTGAGACGATTTTTTGTCCGGCCAGCGCAGCGGGAGGGTTTTTGCGGAGTTTTTCCATCAGGCGGAAGATGGCGTCGAGCCCCTTTTTCCCCTCTTCGAAGGTCAGGGAGAATTGTTTTTCACGAAAGACGCCGAATTTTCGATAGATGTCATAGAGAAGGTCGACAACAGTTTTGCCTTGCTCTTTCATTTTCATCGCAATTTCAGCAAAGAGGCAGCCGGCAATCATGGCGTCTTTATCGCGGGCATACGTCCCCATGAGATAGCCGTACGATTCTTCAGCGCCGAAGAGAAACTGATAGCCGCCGGGTTTTTGTTCCCACTGATGGATTTTTTCTCCGATGTATTTAAATCCGGTCAGAACTTCAAAGCACTTGACCTGGTAGGCATCGGCGATTTTTTTGAGAAGCTCTGTTGTCACAATCGTGGTCACGATTGCACCTTTAGAAGGCAGCTTTTTTTGAATTTTTAGGGTGTCGCAGATGAAGTATGCGGCAATCGCTGCTTGTTCGTTGCCTGAAAGTGTGACGGGTTTGTCGCGATGCCGGACGACCACGCCGAGCCGGTCGGCATCGGGATCTGTCGCAATCAGCATATCGTTTCCGGTTTGGACGAGATCCGCAATTCCATCTTTAAGAGCTTCGGGGTATTCAGGATTGGGGAAATGAACAGTGGGAAAATTTCCATCTGGGACAATCTGCGAGGCGACTAAATGAGGAGGAGAAAATCCCCATCGCCGCAGAGCTTCTGGCATCAGAGTAATGCCGGTGCCGTGTAGACTGGTATAGCAGATTTTCAGCGCCAGGTGGTTCTGGAGGTCTTCTCCAGGAAAATGTTGCAATGCAGATAAAGCGCGGAGGTAGTCTTCATCCAGGGTGGTGTTAACGGAGATGATGAGTGGATCATCGATCCTGGCTAGTTGGATCTGAGATGGAGAAGAGATCGCATCGACTTCGGCAATAATTCCTGTGTCATGGGGAGGAACGACTTGTCCGCCGTCTTGCCAAAAAACTTTATAGCCGTTGTATTCCTTGGGATTGTGCGAAGCGGTGATCATTACGCCGGCCTGAGCTTTTAAATGACGGGTTGCGAAGGAGACATAGGGGGTAGGACGAAGCTCTTCCATTAGGAAGGCTTTGATGCCATTTCCTGCGAAGACTTTTGCCGATTCCTCTGCAAATTCATGTGAATGGTGGCGGCTGTCAAATCCAATGGCGACGCCTTTGGAAGGATTGCCGTGTTTTTTGATATAATTGGCAAGGCCTTGGCTGGCTTTGCGGATGGTGTAGATGTTTATCCGGTTGCTGCCGACTCCCATGATACCGCGGAGTCCTCCCGTGCCAAACGAAAGATCGGTATAAAAAGCATCAGTGAGCTGTTCGGGGTTTTTCAGGAGAGAGCGGACCTGTGTTTTTGTTGCCTCATCGTAATACGGATCATCAAGCCAACTTTGAGCGCGCGCGAGAATTTTAGGATCAGTCACTTAGCCCTCTCCGTTTCGATAACCTCAAACGATACCATGGGAGCTTCAGGATGGTCAATACCTTCGCATCTCTTTGCCGTTTCTTGCCACGCCTCTGGTGATTCGAGATTTTCATTCCACCAAGGGAAAGTACGGCATTGTTTGGGGCGAACGGAGTAAACGGTACATTTTTTGTCTTTCAGAAAAACGCAATCGAAGGTGATTTTGTTTTCCAGAAGGGAGATTCTCCCAAAGATCGAACGGGTGTATCGGCGGATAAACTCGTCTTTGGGGAGTTGAAGGTGACCTGCGATAGCATCGATTTCTGCAGCAGATAGCCAGACATAGCCAGGCTCTTTTGAGCAGCAATGGCCGCATCCGGTGCATTGAAATTTAAGACCTTTTTTATACCACATAATACCCAAGGAACATGAAAAATTGGTTTTTGAAACGCGCCAAAAACCCGGGGTTCAACGATCGAACAACGCGCTGTATTAGTCAATACAGCGCGCCGTTCGATCGTTAAACGGCGGTGCATTTAACGTTAGGCTAGAGAACCTTATCTTTGGTAAAACCATCCTGCAAATCCTGCCGCATCGCGATCCTGCTCATCCTGTTTATTTCTTCAGGTATAGAACAGGATGAGCAGGATCGCGATGCGGCAGGATTTGCAGGATGGTTTGTGGTAATTAGGTCAATCCCACAATCAGCCTGACCATTAATGCACCCCCGTTAAACCGCGGGGATTTTCGCGCAGCTTCAAAAGCCAATTTTTCATGTTCCTTGGGTAAAAGATTCTTGATGAGTGGCTTGCCACTTGCCGTCTTTCCAGGTGAAAACCTCGGTCGAGATTTTTTCATGTGAGAGTGTGAGTTGATGCCACGTACCGTTGTCTTTGAGAACGATCGAGCCACTGTCAAAGATGATTGGCAGCTGGCTGGCGCGCAGGTCAGCAAGGCATTGGCGATGGGTATGGCCGTGGCAGTAGACTTTGATTTGAGAAAATTTTTCAACGATTTGACGAAGCGCTGCTCCGCGATAGAGTCTTTTGCGAGGATATTCATGTTGGAAAAAGGGGAAGTGGTTGAACAGAATGACTTTTTCATCTTTGGGGAGTTTAGAGAGGAACTCGATCAAGTTTTTTTCGGTTGTTTCTGAGAAGAGGCCGGAAGAAAAGAACCACGAAGTTGCGACAGCTGTATCGAGTCCCACAAACCACCAACCATCCGAAAGTTTTTGAGCTGTCATGCCGTGGTCTTTCAAGTTATATGGGCTAGAAGAGTCCCATTGTGATGGAAAGTAGTCGTAGAAGAGGTGATTTCGATATGCTTTGCGGGTATATTGGTCATGGTTGCCGGGGATGCAGAAAACTTTGAGGCCTTCGGCTTGCAGCGAGTCGACGAACTCACGCGCTTTTTGAAATTCTGCAGGAGCAGAGGTTGTCGAAAGGTCTCCGGTGATCAAAACATGGGTAATGCCTTGGGACTTGTAAAGGGCAGGCAGCGAGGCCAATCTGTCATGGGAAAACATCCTGCGGCGGCCAAAGAGAAAGTTGAGGTTCCCGAGCCATCGTTTAGAAAAAAACTGAGTGGGATTCCAGTCCCAACTCGAAAAATGGAGGTCCGAAAGATGAGCAAGTTTCATGATCCGTTTATTTGGATCCTTTTTTGGTCATTTGTCTAGTCATGACTTTCCGTTTGGCCTGCGTTTGTTTGCCAAGGGTCTTAATCCACCGTTTCCCTTCCATTTGAGTGACGTGGGGAGGAGATTGAACATCGATCATTCCGGTATTCGTCCGTTTGGAATGAGGCCCTTTTTGTTTGGCTCTTTTCATCTCAAGATTTTTTTGAAACGCTTTTAAGGAGGCCTCCTCTTTTTTCCGCTCTTTTGCAGGGAGGCTAGACAAGAGGGCTTGGGGTGTGTTACGATCGGTTTGAAGGGCGGAATCTGGGAGACAGGACGCCGCGCGTAGTTCTTTTTTCATCTTCTTGCGGGCACGTGCGGACATCGGTTGCTTTGATTTGTTCATTTTGAAACTCCTTATCATTCTATTGTAGTATAAAATGTTAAAAAATTACCAGGAATTCATTCCAAAAGTTTATCTTTGTCTCAGACGGTATTCTTTTGCTATTTTTAAAAAAGATTTGATGGCTGGTGTCACCGTTGGAATTGTGGCCCTTCCGCTAGCAATGGCTTTTGCCATGGCCTCGGGTGTTGAGCCGGAAAGGGGCCTCTTCACCGCGATTATTGCCGGATTCGTCATTTCTTTTTTAGGCGGCAGCAAAGTTCAGATTGGAGGCCCGACAGGGGCCTTTGTTGTTGTCGTCTATAGTGTTGTGGAACGGCATGGTTATGATGGTCTGGTGATTGCCACCCTAGTAGCAGGGATTCTTCTCCTTTTCATGGGGGCCTTTAGGTTAGGATCGCTCATCAAGTTTGTCCCACATCCGCTCATCGTCGGGTTCACAACGGGGATTGCCGTGGTTGTCTTTTCGTGCCAGATCAAAGATTTGATCGGGCTTCACATGGTCGAGGTCCCGGTTCATTTCATTGAAAAATGGAAAGCCTATTTTCATGCAGTGCACACGTTTGATTATTTGACGGCCATCGTCGGGATTTCGACGGTGGGACTGATCCTATTTGTTAAGCGGTTCTCCAAAGCAGTTCCATGGGGAATTGCCAGCATTATCGTCGCAACGGCCATCTGCTGGGCCTTCCATTTGGACGTCCCCACGATTTCTACCCGGTTTGGAGAGCTTCCACGCACGCTGCCTTCGCCTTATTTCGATTTCGATTTTCATCGCGTACTCGATGTCATGCCCGATGCGATTACGATTGCCCTTCTGGCGGGGATAGAGTCGCTGCTGTCGGCAGTCATCGCCGATGCGGCAACCGGCAGTCGTCATAAGCCCAATTGCGAACTGATTGCTCAAGGCCTGGCTAATATCGGGTCTGTAGTGTTTGGCGGGATGCCAGCGACGGCTGCTATTGCAAGGACAGCGACCAACATCAAGACCGGCGCGCAAACACCTGTGGCAGGCATGATCCATGCGGTGGTCGTTTTCCTGCTTTTATTTACTTGCTCATCCTTAGTGGGGCATATTCCACTTGCTTCCTTAGCTGCGATCCTCGTTGTGGTGTCATGGAATATGAGCGAACTTCCCCACTTCTTCCGGCTCATGAAAACGTCTCGCAGCGATGTGGTGATTTTACTTACAGCGTTTTTCTTGACGGTGCTGATTGATCTGACAGTTGCTGTCGAAATTGGGATGCTACTAGCCGCGTTCTTCTTCATGAAACGGATGAGCGATGTGAAGCATGTGATCGCTCCTGATCAGAAAGATCAGGAGAAAGGGATAGAGATCTATAAAATGCGGGGTCCTTTCTTCTTTGGTGTCTGCGACCAGTTGAAAAAGATTGTTCATGATATGGATCCTCCGCCAAAGATCTTTATTTTGAGGATGAAGCATGTCCCCGTTTTAGATGCGACTGCATTGCAGACTTTCCGCGAGCTGCACGACCGGTGCGCGCTGCATAATACAAAGATCGTCCTAACGGAGGTTCAGCCTGAGCCTGCCCTGCTTTTGCAGCAATATGGTCTCGGCCAGCTTGTCGATCAAGAAGTTTTGTCCGATAAAAAACCTGTCTCTTGACCTGGTAGCAGCGTTAAAATAAGCGGCTAAGTTCATCAAAAGCGGCTAAGACGCGTCTGCTGGAGATAAAATACTTCCAATTTTTTTTAAAAAATTTCCAATTGGGAATCCAAGGGGAAAGCGTGACAACAGAGCCTTCCAACCATCCGGGTCTCCAAAGATTCATCCGTTCTTCTAGATCCGCGACAATGACAGTCGGAATCTGAAGGTTGGAGGCGAGATGGCCCACCAAGGAATCATTTCCGATCACAAAGCCGGATTGATAGACATAGGCAGCTAGATCATCCAACGAAGAAAATTCTGGTACAAAGACGGGTTCGAAACCGCGCTGTTTCAGTCCGTGGGCGACCTCTTGAAATTTTTCTTTCAGCCAGTTTTTATCTTCCAAGCTGCTGGTGTGATGAATCAAGACCCGTTTCCGATGTAGCCGGTGAGATAAATGCGGAGGAGGATTGATACCGTTTTCTTTCGAAGGAGCCTCCGCATCTAAAAGAGAAGCAATCGATTCAGCGATATTTACCGCCATCGGGATCTCGGGATTAAAAACGCGATCAAAAGAAGAAAGCGGTCCGTTTTTTTCAGGAATGTAGGTAGGATAAAAAATAGAAAGCCGATCGCGGTATTTTTCTTTGAGGGCATTCACACGCTCAGTATTGTCATTTTGCGCGATAATCCATTCGTCGTTAGAAAAAATCCACTGGGTATCAAAACTCAAATGCGGAAACCAATTCTGCAACTCCTGCAATTTTGGATGGATCGTCACGACGTCGTGGCCTGCAGCTTGAAGTCGCTCTGCTGCAATCAGCATCAGCAGAGCATCTCCGATCCCACGGCAGGGGAGGACTTTGATTTTATGGTTTAGCGTAACTGTTGTCATCGGTTGCGCTTCCAATCAAAACTTCTGAGAGTAAAATAATTCCGGCTGAAGAGACGGCAATTTGGAGGCCATGTTTGACCACTTTTAGCGGATCGACGACGCCCGATGCCACCAGATCTTCTACTTTTTCAGTTTGAGCGTTGAATCCTATGGTTGATGTACTGGAGAGGATTTGTTCTAAGAGGACAGAGCCATCATGTCCTGCATTGATAATAATTTGACGGCAAGGGGCCTGGCAGGCTTTTAAAACAATCTGCGCGCCGGTGAGTTCATCCCCGTGGAGCTTCAGTTTAACGGTCTTTGAGGCGCGAAGGAGGGCAATACCTCCGCCGGGCACGATTCCTTCTTCTAGAGCTGCTTTTGTTGAATTCAAGCTGTCTTCGAAGGCCTGTTTCTTTTGGCGCATTTCAGGTTCTGTTGGAGCGCCGACACGGATGACAGCAACACCGCCGGAGAGTTTGGCTTTTCTTTCTTCAATCTTCTCCTTGTCATAAGCACTTTCTGCTGCTTTGCTTTCGGCAGCAAGCTGTTTGACGCGGGCTTTGATTTTTTCGGGATCGCCTTTGCCGCCGATAAGGATCGTTTTTTCTTTAGTGATCACGATTTTCTCTGCTTCGCCGAGCACTTCGACGGAGGCTTCTTTTAAGACCATGCCGGTCTCTTCAGAGACGACAGTGGCTCCTGTCAAAATAGCGATGTCTTCGAGCATCGCTTTTCGCCGGTCGCCAAAGCCAGGGGCTTTGACTGCGCAGACTTTGAGCGTGCCGCGGAGTTTATTGATGACAAGCGTTGAGAGGGCGTCGCCTTCGATATCATCGGCGATGATCAGTAGCTCTTGAGAGGTACCTGCCACGCTTTGCAATAGAGGAAGGATCTCCTGGATGGAGCTAATCTTCTTATCGGTGATGACGATTTTCGCATCGTGCATTTCGACAGAAAGATTTCCAGCGTTGGTGCAGAAGTATGAGCTGCTGTAGCCTCTGTCGAATTGCATTCCTTCAACGACTTCAATGAGAGTCTCAGTGGTTTTTCCTTCTTCGATCGTGATGACACCGCCTTTGCCGGCTTTTTTGATCGCGTCCGAGATGAACGTTCCGATTTCTTCGTTTCCAGAAGCAGAAACAATAGCGATGTTTTTGGTCTCTTTGTCATTTTTGATAGGGATGGAAAGGGTTGTCAGCTCATTCACAATTGCTTCGAGGGCCTTGTCCATGCCCCGCTTGAGACCAATAGGGCTTGCACCGGAGGAGATATTTTTCAAACCGTTTTGGACAAGAGAACAAAGGAGCAGCATCGTTGTCGTTGTGCCATCGCCGCATTTTTCTTTCATTTTTGCAGCAGCTTCTTTGGCCATGGAGGCGCCCATGTTGAGATATTGGTCCTTAAGTTCGATGTCTTTGACGATGCTGTTGCCATCATTGGTGATGGTGGGAGCGCCAAAATTGGCTTGCAGACCGACGTTCCGGCCTTTAGGTCCAAGAGTGACACTGACGACAGCAGCGAGCTGCTCGATGCCCTCGCAAAGCTTTTCTCTGGCGAGTTCTTCAAAAATGAGTTCTTTCGGTGTTGTCATGTGCTCTCCTTTACAATCTGATTTAATCCGATCAACGTGAGTTCAGGATCGACTTTGTCGATAAAATCTTCTAACTCTTTTTGCATAATGCGCGACCGGCCTCCGGTCGCAACAGTCATGACTCCGCTCGGCGTTTCCGAAGAGAGCCGAAGTTCTGCAACAATCCGTTCGATGGCTCCCAAAAGTCCAAAATAACAGCCGCTTTTTTCTTGCCCGATTTTGTCTTTTCCTAAAGCGGCAGGTCGTTCTTCCGTCAAAATAGAAGGGAGGATTGCCCCACCGAGGTACAGACCATGCTTCGTGACATAATCAAAACGAACCGCTACCCCAATATCGACGATCACGCAATCATTTGAAGGGAAATGATACAGTGCTCCAAAAATGTTTGCAATTTTATCCGGCCGTAGCAGTGGAAAAGTCTCCTCGGTGGCCAGTCGTTTAAAGTCGGAGGGAACTAAAACTTGGCATGGGAATCCCTGAAGAAGAGGTATCAAGTTTTTACCGTCTCCAGCGACGAGGCCCCGTTCCAAGGTTTTTCCTTTGAGAAATTCGAGCAATTCTTCGGGATGTTTGACCTGAGTGGATTGAATAAGCCGATTGCCTTCAAACAATCCTGCGCTAATTTTTTGAGTACCAATGTCGACAACGAGTTCCATTGAGCACACTATAACTTAGAAGCATCCAAAGAATCAAATGGTCGTTTGATCGAGTAAGCTTTTGATGTCGGGATTTGTATCTCTTTGCAAAATGTCTAACTGAAAGAGCTTTCCTACGCACGCACCAAATCCACCAGCTGCAACAGCGCAGAAAAAAGTTTTGATTTGAGGATCCCATCCTGAAGGCAATTGGACTCTTTGGCTGATGAGACCTAGAGCTAGCAAGTTAATGGCTGTCACCAATAAATTGGGCATCGATAGGGCAAGAGATTGGACGGCATTTTTCTAATTATTTGGTCTTTAAATACATCAAAACCTAAGCCCAGGTCATTTCCTGGCTGATAGCCCTCTCGAGCAGCGCGGAGGTCAGAACGGCCGTAATAGGTTCCTATCAAGATTCCTATGGCAAAAGTTGTAACCCAGTGTACCGGATTTGAAAAAGCGGCATAGGCATTGATCGCTGTACAGACGCCGAGATAAACTGTACTTTGTAATGAGACTTGCATTGTGTGCTCCTATTTTTTATGGATTAATCAAATGATTGCTTTTTCAAGAAGTTTTTGAATCTCAGGATCAGAAGATCTTCTGAGCATGTCTAATTGGAAGAGGTTTCCCACTACATGGCCGCAATATCCAGCCGCAAAGCCGTAGAAAAACGTTCCTAAATCGTAGATACTTTTTTCTGGGCGTGGATACCAACTTTGAAGGGGTGGGATTCTTTTTTTGATGAGGCCTAATGCTATCAAGTTGATGATTAGGGCTCCTAATCCTGGCATTGAAGCGGCAAGTAATTCGGTTGCAGTCTCTTTTTGTACGATCTTGTAAAGATTCCATCCACTATTTCCTCTTTTATTATCGCTCTGTGCAGCAGAGCGATAAAAATATCCTTCGCAGATTCCAATAAAATGACTGATGACAAAAGCTGTAATCCAGATTGAAGGGTTTGCATAGGCATTGCAGGTAGCAACGACAGTACAGGCACAGAAATAAAATTTGCTTTGTAATGAGACTTGCACGTGTGCCCTTATTTTTTGTGGATCAGGTTATAAATGTCGCGCTTGGGAACTCCACGAAGTTCTGCAGCGATCTTAATCGCATCTGCGGTAGAAATAGCGTATTCTTTTTCCAGGAATTTTACATGTTCTTCAGGAGAAAGTGAAGAGTAATCTTGCGATGAACCTTCGACGATGACAACGATTTCTCCTTTGGGAGGATTTTTTTCATAATAGGCGGCAATTTCGGACACCGTCCCGAGCTGGTGCTCTTCAAATTTCTTCGTCAGCTCGCGCAGGACGCAGACTTTGCGAGTGGGCTGCAGGGCTTGGAGAGAATCGACCAGCCGGTGAGGAGATTCGTAGAAAATGGTGGTCGCAGGGGAGGTGAGCGTAGAGGCTAAGAGACGTTTTCGCTCTTCTTCTTTTTTGGGAATAAACCCAATAAATTGCACATGGTCTTTGTTAAAGGGGCAGAGGGCAAGCGCCATAACCCATGCGGACGGTCCTGGGATGGCGGTTAAGGGGAGGTTTTCGGCATAGCACCGTTTGACGAGCGCTTCTCCGGGATCACAGATGCCGGGCGTGCCGGCATCGCTAATGAGGGCAATTTCTTTCCCGTTTTTCAAAGCGGTAATGACTTTTTCTTCCATTTCTTTTTCATTGAACTGATGGAAGCTTTTAAGCGGTTTATCGATTTGGTACTGCTCAAGGAGAACACGGCTGTGGCGAGTATCTTCGCACAAGATATAGTCACAAGCTTTCAGCACTTCAAGTGCGCGTAGGGTAATGTCTTTGAGGTTACCGAGGGGGGTTGCGACTAAATATAACATAAGTTCATAGGTGGCACTCGGAATCGAACCGAGGGTGGAAGCTTTGCAGGCTTCTGCCTTACCACTTGGCTATGCCACCGAAGAACCTGTCCCAGTAATAATTTTCGTCGATTTTCTGTTTTCTTGGAGGGGATTATATAAACTTGCGTATATTATCCCCTCCAAAAAAGCCGAAAATCGGCCAAAATAATCCCGAAAATCGACTGAAACTTATTACTGGGATAGGCCCAAAGGGCAGTATTATGCGGTAAAACTTAAATGTGGTCAATGGATCTATCAACCGATCGGTCGTTTTGAAATCATGAGTCTATCTATTTGATAATAAATTATTTATGCTGTTGTACATTCACCAAATCCCCGACCTCTCTTGAAGGTAAAATTCTTTCTAAGTTAAAGTGGGCTAAAATAACTGGATCATGCGATGAAATTCACCAAGCTCTCCCAAATCGGACAATGTTTGCAGCTTAAAGTCGAAGAAAAAGAGATTACCGGTTTTTGCTTTGATAGTCGGGAAGTCAAAAAAGGGGATCTCTTTTTTGCTTTAAAAGGGGCGCATTTCGATGCCCATGGATTTTTAAAAGAAGTTGCTTCTCGGGGGGCTGCTGCCGCAGTCGTTGATGCCTCTTATTTGGGTGAGAATTTTGGGCTTCCTTTATTGAAAGTGCAAGATGTGGTGGAAGCTTTGCACCAACTTGCCAAGACGGTCCAAGCGTTGCGTAAGCAACGGATTGTGGCCGTAACAGGGTCGGTCGGGAAAACGACGACAAAGGAATTTATTGCCACGCTGCTTTCTAAGAAATACACCGTCTCTAAAACTCCCGGAAATAACAATTCTCAAGTCGCTTTTCCAACAGCGATTTTGAATGCCGATGGAAAAGAAGAATTTTTCATTGCAGAGATGGCGATGAGTGCTGCAGGCCAGATTCGGAAGTTAGTTGAGATCGCACCTCCTGAGATCGCAGTGGTGACAAAAATCGGACATGCCAATATCGAATATTTTGCTGATGGATTTGAGGGGATAGCTGCTGCTAAAGCCGAGATCTTATCCCATCCAAAGACTGCTCATGCCGTTTTGAATCGGCAGGTTTTATCTTATGGAGTGTTTAAAAAAGATTATCCTTCAAAAAAGAGCATCTTTGCCGTCGATCCTGAACAAGGGGATTATGTCCTCGAAGAGGGCTGGACCATTAAAGAAGGGGAGTCCTCCAGCCGAAGCTTCCGGCTCCCTTTTTCGGCGACCCATTTATGCGAAGATTTTATCGCTGCAGCGTCTGTCGCCCGCATTTTAGGACTTTCTTGGGAAGAGATTATCTCCGGAGCCCACCACCTTAAAACCGTCAATAAACGGTTTGAAAAGATCGAGAGAAACGGGTTTGTCATTATCAATGACTGTTATAATGCCAGCCCGGAGTCGATGGAAGCAGCACTTTCAAATCTGCCCGCTCCCTCTTTTGGCGGAAAGACAATCGCTGTCTTTGGGGAAATGGTCGATCTCGGTGTCTATTCCGAGCAAAAGCATCGAGATGTCGCACAGTTTGCATCTAAGAAGGTAGACCATTTTCTATGTTATGGGAAAGGGTGTTTGCCAATGTTCGATATTTTCAATAGGGAAGGCAAGCCGGCAGAGTTTTTCAAGGATATAAAACAACTCAAAGCCATGCTCTTTGAGATCTCCAAACCGGGCGATGTCGTTTTGATCAAGGGGTCAAGATCGAATAAGCTTTGGCAAATTCTAGATACTTAGAACTTAATATTTCTCGCGGTGGCGTTTTTCGCTTGGGGCAATTTGGGTTCTTCTTTTAAGATGAAGACTTCCACATGCTATTAATACTGTTTACGTACCTCACATCATTGGGATGGAAGATTCCAGCTGCCTTTTCATATTCATCTACGCGGATGATGCTTGCTGCTCTAACAGCGCTGCTCGTGACGATTTTTCTCGGGCCCAGATGCATCAAAAGACTCTATGAACTCAAGACAGGACAATCGATTCGAGTCGAAGATTGCCCGATGCTTGCACAGCTCCATGAAAAAAAGAAAAACACGCCTTCTATGGGCGGGGTTCTGATTTTATTCTCTATTTTTATTGCGCTGATGCTCTGGATGGACTTAACGAATGTCTTCACCATTGTTTTCCTGCTTACCATCTTCTGGCTGGGAGGAATTGGAGCTTATGATGATTACCTCAAGCTCAAATACAAAAGTTCTAAAGGGCTTAATGGCAAAAAAAAATTGCTGGCCCAGATTGCATTTGCAGGGGCAATTGGAATTTACGGTATGGCGCCCGGCGTTGCAGAAAAGCTTCAAGTCGGCAAAGAACTCATCCCTCCGACTGCCAAAGAACAGATCCAATCGGTGCAGCTCTCGACGTCTGAGTACATGACCCGATATTATATCCCGTTTTTGAAAGATCCTGCTTTTCAATTGACAGGCGGACTGACGATTTTAGGCATTTTAATCACTATTTTTGTGATCACCGGATCGTCCAATGCGGTCAATTTGACGGATGGACTCGATGGTCTGGCTGCTGGTTGTGTGGTTTTAGTTGCTGGTGTTCTGGCCTTGGTTGCCTTTTTCTCGAATAATATCGAGATGTCCAGTTATCTGAATATTCTCTATATCGATGGGGCTGGGGAGATCGCTGTTTTCCTTTCAGCGACAATGGGGGCTTGTCTGGGATTTTTATGGTTCAACGGCTATCCAGCCCAGGTTTTTATGGGCGATACCGGCTCTCTTGCGCTTGGAGGGATTTTGGGTGTTGCGGCAGTCTTGCTCAGGAGAGAAGTTTTGCTTGCACTTGTCGGAGGTATTTTTGTTGCTGAAACTCTTTCAGTGATCTTACAAGTGGCCAGTTATAAGTTTCGTGATAAAAAGCGGATCTTTTTGTGCGCCCCACTCCACCATCATTTTGAATATAAAGGGTGGCCTGAAACGAAAGTCGTTCTCCGTTTTTGGATCATTGGGCTATTATTAGCGGTCATAGGAGCAATCTCACTTAAGATTCAATGAAAACTCTTGTCATCGGGTTAGGAAAGAGCGGACGGGCAGCTTATGACCTTCTTGTGAAGGATGGGCACTCTGTGATTGGCACTGATGACAATCTAGATCACTTAAAAAAATTATCCTCCGAAGGTATTGCTACTCAGGCAGATCCTCGTTTGGAGGAGTTTGATCTGATTATTCTTTCTCCAGGGATTCCTCCGACAAATCGTTTATATGCAAAAGCCATTCAGCTCGGAAAAAAGATCACCGGAGAAGCAGAGCTTGCGTTAAGAAGGCTCCATCAGCCCTGCATTGCGATCACGGGGACCAATGGAAAAACCACTGTCACATTGCTGACAGAACATATTTTAAAATCGAGTGGCCTCAAAGCCCAAGCTCTCGGCAATGTCGGCACGCCGCTCACTTCTTATTTAGGCGAGCCGCAAGAAATCATGGTTGTCGAACTTAGTTCTTTTCAATTAGAACTTATGAAGACGCCGGTTGTTGACATTGGAATGATTTTAAATATTACCCCGGACCATCTCGATCGATATTCCACAATGGAGGAGTATGCCAAAGCCAAATGTCGTCTCCAAGAGATAATGAAAGGCCCCGGAGATTTTTGGGTGCATCAAACCGTTGCCACTGAGTTTAAGTCGCTCCTCAATTCGAATTATCAGACGTACGGAACGGGCTCTGATTGCAACTGTTGGACTGACAAAACTGTTTTGATGTCAGGTGAAAAGATTGAAACGATTTTGCCTAACCGCTATAGAAGTCTGGGAGAACATGAAAGCGAGAACGTTTTGGCGGCATGGATCCTCTGCAGAAAATTTGGCGTTGGATCTGCTTCCTTTTTAGCTGGACTGGAGACTTTCAAGAAACCAGCGCATCGGATAGAATTTGTCGCTACTTTAGAGGGTGTTGACTATTTTAATGATAGCAAAGGAACCAATATCGATGCGACAATGAAAGCCGTCGAAGCGATGACAAAGGAAGTCATTTTGATTGCCGGCGGTGTGGATAAAGGATCTTCCTATGAACCGTGGAAAAAAAGTTTTGCAGGTAAAGTCAAGCAGGTGCTAGCCATTGGTCAGGCTGCTGCAAAAATTGCCGCAGAATTAAAACCCCAGTTCGATGTGGAGATTGTTGCGACATTGCAAGAGGCCGTTGAATATGCGAGACGCCAAGCGAAAGAGGGGATGAGCGTGCTGCTCTCTCCGGGATGTTCGAGCTACGATATGTTCAAAGATTATGCCGACAGAGGCGATAAATTTAAAAAATTTGTTTTAAGTAAGGAGAGATTATGAACCGAAGAGATACCATTATCATCGCGGTCCTGCTCAATGCAGGGCTTCTGATCGTGTTGTTTGCTACCAGCGTAAAATCGGATAAAACCGAAGAAACTGTGCCGACAACGGTGCTGTCGTCCAACCAACCTGAAATCCAATCAACCCCAGCTCCTGTTGCAGCGGCTCCGATCGCTCCTGCTGGTGCTGATCAACTCGATCAAGTGATCCAGCAATATGTCACGCCGCAGGTCACAGGACAAACCGTCCAAACAGAAACGGAGTCCAATTTCCTTGCAGATCTGCAAGCGCTCGGAACTGACCAAGCTGCTCCTGTAATGGAAAAGGCTCCTGCCATTGTCGAGATGCAAGCAGCAGAGCCGGCCCTACGCGAAGTGAAAGTGAAAAAAGGGGATGTTTTAGAAAAGATCGCCCGTCAAAACCATGTATCAGTGAGCGATATCATGAAGGTCAACAAACTTTCTTCAACGCGCCTTAAAATCGGTCAGACTTTAAAAATTCCTGGCAAATCTGCAAAAGCATCGGTTGCTACTGCATCTGGCGACAATGCCCAGTACTATACGATTAAGACTGGCGATAATCCATGGACGATTGCCGTGAAGCATCATATGAAGGTCGATGAGCTGCTCAAACTCAATAACATGAATGAAGATAAAGCTCGCCGTTTAAAACCCGGCGATCGGATCCGCATCCAATAGACCTTTTTCGAAATTAAGGTTCTGTCGATTTTCAGGTTCTTTTGAGCCGATTTTCGATTTTCTTTGCAGGAGTAATATCCAGGCGTATATGACCCCTTGCAAAGAAAATTGAAAATCGGCTCAAAAGAACCTGAAAATCGACGAACCCTTAAATTCGAAAGAGGTCTAAAATGACGCGCAAAAGTGGTTTATTAATTCTGTGCGTTCTCGTGTTATTTGTTCTAGGACTTTCCATGGTGTTCAATACAACATCGGCCGAAGTCCTAGATCGAGCGCTTGCTAAAAGCACCCATCATGCCCTCATCAGACAGCTGCTGTATGCCATTTTAGCGGGAATTTTAGCTGCCGGCGTTTGGTTTTTAGGATTTGATCAAATTTTGCGCCTTAGCGGATTTTTTCTTGCTTTTGTGACGTTTCTTCTGGTTCTCGTTTTTATCCCAGGGATCGGTCAGTGCTTGAATGGCGCACACCGCTGGCTCGGTATTGGAAGTTATTCTTTTCAGCCATCGGAACTGGCCAAATACTTAATTCCTCTCTACTACATCTCTTACGTGACTTCCGCCAAGACAACCCTTATCCTCAAAGATTTCCTCAAATTGCTTTTAAAACTGGCCGTTCCCATGGGACTGATTTTAATTGAGCCCGATAACGGCACTGTGGCGATTATATTATCCAGCCTTTTGGTGCTTTTTTTGCTGACCAAGATCCGTTGGGTCTATTGGGGTCTGCCGTTGCTTGTCATTCTGATCACGGGAGGAGCTGTGGCTTCTCAGATGCCCCATGTCCATAACCGCATCCAGATCTATCTCCACCCGGAATTAGATCTGCAAGGTAAAGGCCACCAACCGCATCAAGCCAAGATCGCCGCAGGATCAGGCGGGGTTTTTGGAAAGGGTCTTGGCGAGAGCCTCCAAAAACTCAACTATTTGCCTGAGGCACGGAGCGATTACATTGCTGCGATTTTTGCCGAAGAATTTGGATTCGTCGGTATCTGCTTGCTTGTCGTGCTTTACACGTTAATCGGCTATTTGGGGTTTTCGATTGCTTCCCAGACAGACCATCTTCCGGCTTTTTATACCGTTGCCATTTTTACTTTTTTAATCTGTTTTCAAGCGTTTTTGAATTTAGGGGTCGTCTCGGGATTATTGCCAAGCAAGGGGACGAACCTTCCTTTTTTTAGCCACGGAAGCTCTTCCTTACTTGCCAACTTGATTGTGATCTGCATTATTTTAAACATTGCTAATAAAAAGAATAGTTATGTCATTACCTAAAATATTAATCGCGACCGGAGGGACTGGGGGTCATATTTTCCCTGCACAGGCCCTGGCGTTTGAGCTTCTCGAAAAAAATTATGACTTGCTCTTTGCCGGCGGAGGGCTTAAATTCAACCGGTATTTTAACCGCAGCAGATTTCCTTATGCGCAAGTGGCCAGCGCAACACCTTTCAAAGGTAATCCGTTTAAATCGTTTTTCCGGATCTGCAAGGGCATCAAGGAAAGCTTAAAACTCATCGACCGGTTTAAACCCGATATCGTCGTTGGTTTTGGCAGTTTTTATTCCTTTCCTGTTCTTGCAGCTGCACGCTGGAGAAAAATCCCTATCATTCTCTTTGAACCCAACGCCATCCCCGGAAAAGTCAATCGCCTTGTCTCCAAGTGGGCTCTTGTCTCCGCTGTTCAGTTTTCTGAGGCCGGAAATCAGCTCTCGGGGACAATCGTCGAAGTGAAAATGCCTGTCGGCGAAAGAAAACAGCTGGATGCTAAGGTCGCAAGAAGCTATTTCTATCTTGACCATGACAGGTTCACATTCCTGGTCTTTGGCGGATCGCAAGGCGCTGAATCGATCAACCGCCTTTTTTCCGAAACCATCGTAAAAGTCATTGCTCCTTCTGCGTTCCAAGTGATTCACATTACAGGAAGGACAGATAGTGCAGAGATCATCCGCCGGCAATACGAAATCGCCGGTATCCGCGCGTGCGTCAAAGCGTTTGAAGAACGGATGGACCTTGCTTGGAGTGCTGCCGATGTCGTCATGGGCCGTTCCGGAGCTGCCAGCATCGGCGAGATGATCAAATTTGAAGTTCCTGGCATCCTCGTTCCTTTTCCTGAAGCTGCCGATGATCACCAGACGAAAAATGCTCTGTTTATCGAAAAAGAGGTCGGCGGAGCCATCACGTGTCCTGAATCGACCCTCACCTCCGAACTTCTTAAACCCCTCTTAGAAAAATTGATGCATCCAGCCGAGCTTCAAACAATGAAAGCAGCCATTTCATCGTTCAAACAAGATCAACGAAAAAAAGAACTCGCTTCTGTGATTTGCGATGTTCTAAGAGACTGTTAACGGATTTAGGTTTCATCGCTTTTTTGAGAATTTTTGGCAAATTTTTGTCTCCTTTGTTGGGGGTAATATACGAAAGTTGATATAACCCCCAACAAAGGAGACGAAAATTTGCTCAAAAAGTCCAAAAAATCGACAGAAACTAAATCCGTTAACAGTCTCTAAAGGAGAAAACAGCGTGAAATACCATTTTATCGGCATTGGGGGCATCGGCATGAGCGCGCTTGCCCATATTCTTCTCAAACGTGGCGCCAAAGTCCAAGGGACTGACGTGGCAGCAAGCTACGTCACGCAGCGGCTTCAAAAAGTGGGTGCCGAGGTCTATGCAGGCCATAGCGCTGATTATCTCAAAACTCCTTGCACCACCATCTACGGCACTGCTATCAAAGCTGACCATCCCGAATATAAAGCCGCCATCGACCAAAAATTTCCCATTCTCCATCGCTCAGATCTTCTCGCGGAGCTTATGGAAGGCTACCGACCTCTCCTCGTCGCCGGCACGCATGGAAAAACCACCACCTCTTGCCTTCTCACGTATGTTCTCGATACGGCCAATCTGAATCCTACATTTGCCCTTGGAGGAATTGCTCTGAATTTTAATTCCAATGGTGATCAAGGCAGTGGTGAGTATTTTGTTGCCGAAGCCGATGAAAGCGACGGAACCTTTTTAAAATACCCTTCCTATGGAGCCATTATTACCAACGTCGAAGAAGACCATCTTGACCATTGGAAAACAGGCGAGGCGCTGATTGAAGGATTTAAACAATTTGCGCAAAAACCATCTTTGCTATGGTGGTGTGCCGACGATCCAATTTTATCCAGCCTTTCCCTTCGAGGACATAGCTACGGATTTTCGAGCAAGGCTCACTTGCAGATCACAAACTGGAAACAAGACGGATTTAAATTGATCTTCACTCTTGCTTTTCAAGGAAAAATCTATTCCGATGTTGAACTTGCCTTGATCGGCAAACACAATGTTGCAAACGGCGCCGCCGTTTTCGGCATGGCTCTCGAACTTGGCATCTCTGAAACCACCATTCGCCGAGCCTTTAAAACCTTTAAAGGCGTCAAACGGCGTCTTGAAAAAAAAGGGGAAAAGCGCGCTATTTCTCTCTACGATGACTATGCCCATCATCCGACCGAAATTAGAACAACCCTCAAAGGAATCCGGAAAGCGATTGGAGAGCGCCGCCTTGTCGTCGCCTTTCAACCGCATCGCTATACCCGTGTGAGAGATTGCTGGAAAGAGTTTATAAGTGCCTTTGACGATGCCGATGTTGTTTTCATGACCGATATCTGGAGCGCCGGAGAAAAACCAATTGAAGGGATTGCGACAGAAAAATTATTCCAGCAAATTAAATCTGACAATCCATTTCCAGTCTTCTATCATCCTCGTGCGGAATATTCGGCTGCGATTGCTTCGTATTTAAGACCACATGATGTCGTCATTTCGATCGGTGCCGGCGATATCACAGAAGTTTGTACTGAGATCCTCCAACATGACATCAAACCGTTTCGTTTGGCCGTCTGCCAAGGGGGCAAATCTGCAGAGCATGAGGTTGCCATTAGCTCTGGTAAAGTGCTCATGAGCCAGATGAATCCCGATTATTACACCATCTTGCCCTTCACCATCACCAAAGAAGGGATTTGGACAAGAGAGGGAAAAACAAAAACGCTCCCGGAAGTGGTGCAAGAACTCCTGACTTGCGATCTTGCCTTTCCTGTCTTTCATGGCCCTTTTGGAGAAGACGGCACGCTTCAAGGTTTTTTCGAGACGCTTGGCCTTCCCTATGTCGGTGCCGATTACCGGTCCTGCGCCATTTCCATGGATAAAGCCTTGACGAAACACCTTGCCGCGTGTCACGGTGTTGAAGTGGCCCGTTTCATGGAATTTAGCATGCATGAATGGGAGCAGCATCCTAAGGAGACGCTACACAAGATCCTCAAAGAATTTACTTTTCCGTTCTATGTCAAAGCGCTACACCTCGGGTCTACAATTGGCGTCCATCGCGTCAACAATGAACAGCAGATCAAAGAAGCACTCGAAGATATCCGCCGTCTAGATTACAGTTTTCTCGTCGAAGAAGAAGTGCAAGGGCGCGAACTAGAGTTTGGGTTTATTGGGAACTTTGATGTCGCTGTTGCCGATCCTGCAGAAGTCACCCGTTCTGAAGAGGTCCATACTTACGAAAATAAATATAGCGCCACCGGTATGCCCTCAATCCCCAAAGCTCCAATGCCACCGGAAGTGCTCGCTCGCGGCAAAGCCATTGCCTTGAAGGTCTATCATGCCGTGGGCTGCACGGGCCTTGCACGGATCGATTTCTTTTTAAAATCCGATGGAACATGGGTGCTTAATGAAGTCAACCCCATGCCGGGATGCACACCGACCAGTGTTTATCCTGTCATTTGGAAATCGGAAGACGTCCCCATGAACGAAGTTGTTGATCGCGTGATTATTGCAGGACTTCATCGTCATCGGTACCATGATCGGCATTTACGGCCTCCTGCTAAACCGCCCGTTGAGCTATGACCCTTGCTGAATTAATCGATTTAAAGCGAAAATTGTCGAAAGGCTCATTGAGAAATTTATTGGGATAGGTTCATGAAATTAGTACAGTCGCTCACATGGATTGTAGGCTCAGCCCTACTCATCACAGGCGGCGCCTATAAAGGGATTCACCATTACCGCAGCCAGCATTTCCAGACGTTCCCTGTCTATTTATGTCGCATTGTCCAAACAGGCCCCCAGAGAGAAGCTCTCAAAACAACCTATCTTGCCGAGCTCATGCGGATCTCGGCCGACAAACCTGTAACAGCTGCTTCTTTTGATCCAATCTCTGCTCAGAAAAGACTCCTGTTGTGTCCCCTCATCAAAGAGGCTAAAGTCAAACTCACTGCTCCTGACACCATCTACGTCGACTATACCGTCCGGCAGCCGCTGGCTTGGCTCTATGATTTTGAAAATATTGCCCTCGATGATGAAGGAGTTCCTTTACCGGTTTCTCCCTTCTTTTCCCCAAAAAAACTTCCTGAGATCTATTTGGGCATTCGGAATTTCTACTGGGGCCGTCCTCTCAAAGATCGGAATGTTGAATTAGCTCTGACCATTCTGCAGCTTCTCAACCGGCTTTCACTCCAGGTCAAACGACTCGATGTCTCCAAGGCTTTCCTTCCCAGCCTCGGCCGGCGTGAGGTGGTCCTTATTTTGGAAGAGCAGGGCTACACAAAAGCTCTTCGATTGACCCCCAAGCATTTTGCCCAAGAACTCGGCAATTATTTAGAGCTCCGACCAAAGCTTCCATATGTTGCTCAAATCATCGATTTAAGGATCCCGCAGCTTGCTTTCATCGAAGCGAAAAAGCTGTTCTAAGTTGTTCATTATAAATGCTTTAAATTGTTTATAACCCGCTCTAACCAAGCCACTTAAACGCGATATAACCCCTTCACGATTATCCGATTAAAATAATTACTTTATAATCCAAAATAATGTTAAAATAGTGTTAAGGAGAGGTGTCATGGTTTACAAAATCGCAGAAGTAGATATGTCGAGTGGGATGAAAGCTATTAACCAAGCGGCAACAGAAGGGAAGCAATGTGCAATCGATGCTAATGGCAAATTGATTACCGTGGAAAAAGGAGGCCGAGGCGATTTCCAGAGACTCCGCATAGGAGATATCATTGAACTCGGCAACCAGATTCTTAAATCGGGGACGGTATCTGATGTGCAAAAACGCTCTTTGGCCAACTCCGTCTCCCAATTAAAGGCAGAGGCTATTTCTAGTAAAAGAGACACTATTTCTCTCTATACTTTACTTCAGGTGGTCCTAGGTTTGTCTGTAGTGGGAGTTTTCTTCGCTCTTCTGATTCAAGATTTGAAAGATGCTCTTCAGCGGAGCATACGCGATATTGAAAATAAACCTATTACGACAGTCTCAAACCTTGACGACGCCATCAAGAGGCTGGTATCTACACAAGAGCTTCTTAGTACAATTGAGATCAATACAGGAGAGATTGAAACCCAACTTGAAGGGCAAATCAATAACAACCCTAGCGATCCAAAAACAGGAATGCTGCCGGTTTTTAGGAGAGATCACTTGAATTGCGATGGTACTGCTGTCAGCATAGAATCCGACACACCGTATTTTAAAGAGGTCCGTCAAGGAGATGATCCTAACAAAGAAACAGACCTTGAAGAGATGTTCGAAGTGATGAAAAAAGCGCTGGGGATCAAAGAAATCCCAATCGCAGATGCTCGACAAAAAAAATGGTTTGAAACTCTCCAAGCTGTCACAACACAGGCTTTGAACTGCGCTGTTATCCACCAAGTGAAAGCCCAAGCTCCGTGTGCTCTGGAGGCCCAAGGTCCGAACGACCATTTTTTCTATCAACACGAAGATATTTCCAAAGCGTGTGAGATAAAAGTCTGCAAAAACGGTGTGGGTGAAATCGAAAAACTGCATGTTTGTTTCAAGATATCGATGGAGATCACCCAAATAGACTCATCAGGTAGTGCTAAAATGGTTGCGGCTAGAGATAAACCGGTTGTTGGAGTTGTTCGCTCTTCGCTAGAGTTTGATCTTATACTTAATGATCAAAACCAAATTACAATTCCGAAGGGGTCAGCACAACTGCAGCATTCTCTCGAATCTGCCCTTCAAGAATCTTAGGAAAAGATGTGCAAGCCTCAGAGCTATAGCAGCTATTGCCGCATTAAAAAAGCCTACTGACTTGCACATCTAAAATTAATATATGTCTTTAATTTTACCCTTAATAAAATTAATAATTAAAACGTATAGAATTAATTCGAAAATTGCTGGGGTGAAGGCTTGCCTCAAAAATGGAATGATGGTAAATTAAGAGGCCTAAAAACTTTTAACCCCACTTGGAATATGAAGGATTTCGTTGCCTATATCATCAAGAATCTCGTGGATCTACCCGACGCTGTCGATGTCAATATTATCGAAGGAGAGCAAGGAACTGTTGTCGAAGTTAAAGTCTCTCCCCAAGATGTAGGTAAAATCGTTGGCCGTCAAGGACGTACGATCAAGGCTCTCAGGACCATTGCTATGACTGTTGGTGCTCGAGTCGGCCGCCGCGTCCGCCTTGAAGTGATTCAATAACTTGCTCTTAAATAATCATTTTTATACGCTCATTTAAAAAACTAAGAGTAATGAGTGTCGGGCACTGCTTTTGGGAATAAAGAACTTCAAAGCATTATCAACCCCTTCACCGTTCCTCTACGTCAAAAATTGCCTCCCGTTCCAAAAAAAAAGAGGGTCATTGTTCTAGCTGGCCCTACCGGCATTGGCAAAACGAAAACATCTCTTCTCATGGCCAAAGCCGTTGGCGGGGAGGTTATTTCGGCAGACTCAATGCAGGTCTACCGTGGGATGAACATCGGAACGGCAAAAGTCAAACCCGAAGACAGGGGAAATATCCGACACCATCTCATCGATAGCCGAGATATTGATGAAACCTTCAACGTCGTCGATTTTTTTAATGAATCCGAACAAGCGTTCCGAGAAATTTACGCCCGTGACCATGTTCCGATTGTTGTGGGCGGTACAGGTTTTTATATCCACGCTTTGATCTATGGTCCTCCCAAAGGGCCCGCTTCGGTACCGGATGTGAGGAAAAAACTCGAAAATGAAATGATGGAAAAAGGGTCTCTTACTCTCTACGAACGGTTAAAAGGGCTTGATCCCGAATACGCCGCAACGATTACTTCCCGAGACCGGCATAAGATTATTCGCGCTTTAGAGATCATGACATTAACCAATCAAAAAGTCTCCTTTTTTGAGAAGGGGATGCTTCCTTCGCAAGAATACGATTTTAGGTGCTGGTTCCTCTATATGCCAAAAGAAATTCTTTACCCAATGTTAGATCAACGATGTGAAAAGATGGTCTCGGAAGGGCTGATTGAAGAGGTCAAAAAACTCGATCATGAAGGACTCCAGAAAAACACATCGGCATCCCAAGCAATAGGATACCGGCAATGCCTGGAATTTCTTAAAACGGCCCAATCAGAAGATGACCGAAACCATTTCCTTGAATCGTTCAAACGGGCCTCTCGAAGATACGCGAAGAGGCAGATGACCTGGTTCCGGAAAGAGCCTCTTTTCCGATGGCTAAATATCCATAAAACAGGCGTAGAGACTGCTGTAGAGATGATCATCCAAGACTATGAGCAAAGTTAGCTGGCTTTAAAAGAAGGCTTAGAGTAAAATTTCCTTCTACAAAGAGTTTTTTATGGGTCAGATTCGAGAGAAGATACTCGTTTGACAATGAAATACTTCAAATTTTGCTTATAAAAAAACCTTATGACAAGCGAGACAAAAATTTCTGCTCCTGAGACGCAATCAGAAAAACAAGAGAAACCATCTTCGCCTGTTTTGAAAGAACTGATCGCTGGGCTGGGCATGACCGTTTCTGGGGAAGAAAAGATTCAGAAATGCCTCGCCGTCATGCGAGCTGCCTTGTCAGAAAAAGCTGTCCGTTTTAAAGACTATTGGGAAGCCAAAAGACTCTGTCTTCCACTTTTCAAAGAAACTCTTCCTGCTCCGGTCCGATCAACACTTTGGGCTCAATATATTGAAATCTCGACGGAAGCCCGCCATCTGAAAGAGACCCTCGACGAACAATCAGCGTTTGCCATGGAGCAAATTGACTTGGCAATCCAAGCGATTGAAACCGATCTTACGAAAATAAGTGAGCTGATTGCTCAAACCTCTCGGTGGGCTGTTCCTGACCAATGCGAAACGCTCCGTCCTAAGAAGGAGCTCTATACAACCCTCCAGCAAGAACTCGACCTTCTCAATACGTTGGCTTCGCGTGTCAATAGCTTTCGCAAAGAAGTGATCCGCACCGAAATGCGGATCCGCTTTAAGAACAAGTTTTTTGACCGTCTTTCTAAGGCCGGCGATCAGATTTTCCCTCGCAGAAAAGAGCTCATTCGACAAATTTCAACAGAATTCCTGAGCGATGTGAAAGCCTTTGTTTCAAAATCGTGCACAGGAGAGATGGGCAAGGATCTTTCGATCTTTGCTCTCCGCGATGAGATTAAATTCCTCCAGATCTTAGCCAAAGAAATGACCCTTGATACGCACGCATTCACCGAAACACGGCTTGAGCTCAGCAAATATTGGGACTTCCTCAAAGAGTGCGATAAAGAACGTAAAAAAGAGTTGGCAGAGAAGAAGGAATCATTTAAGAAGAATGTCGAACTGATCATGGACAAAATCCGTCCTCTAGCTGAAAGATGCCAAGCCGAGACATTCACGATGGATGAGGCGATGAAGCAGTCAAGCGATATCTTGAGCTTTATGAAGACGATCGAACTGGGCCGGGATGAAGTCCATTTCCTTAAAGATGAGATTGCAAAAGCTAGAGAGCCCGTCTATGAAAGAGAAAGAAAAGTCCAGCAGGCGCGTGAGAAAGAAATCGAAGAATCTCAACGCCAAAGACGGGACAAAATTGAAGATTTTAAACGACGCCTCCAAGAGACATGCGATCAGATCTCTGAAAAGAGCGTCGAAGAGCTTTTATCCTCCAAGGATGAGCTCGGCAAACAATTGGCAGTTTTAACTGCAACCCATGCAGAAAAAGAACTGCTTGAGCATTCTTTAAAGGAGTTCCGAGATCGCATCATCGATAAAAAAGAGAAGGCCATCGCTTCTCTTTCGGATGAAGAACGGAATTCTCTCCAGCATCTCAAGCAGATGCTCGAAGAATGGAAGGCACAAAAGCAGGAAATTCGTACGCAGCTTGAGGCGTATCGTAAAGCGCTGGCCGGTTCTGGTTTTGATTTCGAAAAAGCAATGCGTTATCGGGGGCTGATGGACGAAGAAAAAGTTCGCCTTGATAAAGCAACTCATGCTATAGAAGAAATTGAGACTAAAATTGAAGCGCTTGAGAATGTTTAACTCGACTTTGTACATTTTTTGGCGAGCAGATCCGAGGGAGGCGTGCGATGATTTTACTATTTTTTTGCGAGTCAATAGCCGCGACTACCCTATGGACGAGCAAAAAAATAATAAAAGCGCGGATGCGCTCCCCGGAGATGCCGTCAAAAAATGTACAAAGCCGAGTTTAAGTATCAACCCACGAAGAAACTGATCATTTTTGATCTAGATCACACTCTGATCTCGACCAATAGCAGCTATGTTTATCTGAAAACCCTCTATCAACGGGGAGCCCTCTCTATTTCCGTTCTCCTCCGCGCCATCCTTCTCAAATGCCGTTACTATGCCACCTCTATGACGCTGGAGAAGCTCCATCATGTTGTTTTTGACCGAATGCTCCGCGGTTTTTCTCTCGAGGCATTGGAAAAACACATCGATGTCCTTGTTGAAAAACTTCTTCCCGGCGCTCTTTATTTACCCGCCTACCTAGAGCTGATGGATGCTCAAAAACGAGGCGATTACATTGCCTTGATCTCCAGCTCTCCTGATTTCTTAGTCCGCCGTTTTGCTTCATATTTTGGGATCGAGTCTTGGGAAGGGACAGCCTATGATGTCGACCATGAACTCCGCCTCCGTAGTATCGCTAAACTGATCACGGGCCCTCAAAAGAAACGATCGCTACTACGACTCCAAGACCGTTTCGGCATCCCTAAAGAACAAGTGATTGTCTATACCGATAGCCATGATGATATCCCGCTACTTCTTGAAGCAGGGGAGGCTGTTGCTGTCAATCCCGATCGAAAACTCGCCAAGCTTGCCCGTCTTAAACATTGGCGTATTATTTAGAAGCTATCCTAAAATCCAGGTTTCGTCGAGTTTTTGGATTATTTTGGCCCTCTTCAACTCCTGTGAAAGGGTCCATAGAAACTGGGTTTTAGGATAGCTTCGAAGGTGTGTTGACAAAGAAAATTGCTTATGCAAGATTGCGAAAAAAAGAGGTGTGGTGAGAAGTAGAGTTGGCTTTTTCGGCGGCAGTTTTGATCCGATCCATTTAGGACACCTCAATATTGCCATCGAACTCGCCGAACGACACAAGCTCGATGAGGTCTTCGTCTGCCCCACCAGTCAATCTCCCTTTAAAAAAGAAAAACCTCCCATCGCTTCCAAAGAACACCGCCGAGCAATGGTCACCGCAGCAATTTCACTGCTTCCAACCTTTACTCTCTTAGACTTCGAGCTGCAAAAAAGCACGCCATGCTACACTATCGACACCATCCGCCAGCTGATTGCCATCGACCAGCAGCACAAAAAGAATAAAAACTATTTTCTCCTTCTGGGAGAAGATGCGATAGAACATTTTCATGCGTGGAGAGAGGTTGAAGAGCTGATTAAGCTCGCCACTCCGCTCATCGGAAGCCGTCAGACCAAGTCCTTTCCACAGAAAGGAGCGCTCCTATCAGCCATCGAAAAGGGATTGACCCAAATCCCTCTAATGGAGATCAGCAGCACGGAAATCAGAGACCGTCTTCAAAAAGGGCTCTACTGTGGGCATTTATTGCCTGCAAAGGTGTGGGATTACATTCAACAACATCAAATATACAAAAGAAATGAAAAAAAATCTTAAATCTATATTAAATCTAATTGCCCAAACGATCTATGACAAAAAGGGGGTGAATATTTTGGCTCTCGATGTCCGAGGGATCTCAACATTGACCGATTACGTCATTATTGCCGAAGGGGGTGTCGATAAGCATGTGATTTCAATCGCCAACAGTATCCTCGATGCTCTGCATGAAGTTGGCTTCGAATGCACCCAAAAAGAAGGGATGATCACAGGAGATTGGGTGGTATTAGATTTTTTAAATATCATGGTCCATCTTTTCATGCCTGGTCTGCGCGATAAATATCGTTTAGAAGATCTATGGAAAGATAGCCAGATTCTTGATCTTCAGATCAACACAACACCTTTAAATGCAGATACTTACGTCAAGTCTTCTAGGAAATAATACCGATTGAAGTAATTCTCTAGCTCGACTATTCTTAATGTCGCGATGACAAAAAGAAGAATTGTTGTTACAGGGATGGGTGTTGTTTCTTGTTTGGGAAATGATGTCGACCACTTTTATGACCAGCTTCTCTCAGGCAAAAGCGGCGTAAGTCTGATCGAATCCTTCCCTTGCGCAGATTATCCCACCCGGTTTGCCGGCTGTATCAAAAATTTTGATGTTGGCAACTATCTCGATAAAAAACAAGCCCGCCGTGTCGACCCGTTTATCCGTTATGCAATGGTTGCAGGGAAAAAAGCCCTTGAAAAAGGGAACTTGACTGGGGACAGCCTTGCTAAGCTCAATAAGTCCCGATGTGGAATCATTATTGGCTCCGGGATGGGCGGTATGCAGATCTTTTCCGATGGAGTCGAAACCATCATTAACGAGGGCCTCAAACGCATCAGCCCCTTCTTTGTGCCTTATATCATCACTAACATGGGCGGAGCCCTCCTTGCGATCGATCTTGGCTTTTCTGGCCCTAACTATTCCATTTCGACTGCCTGTGCAACTTCTAACAATAGCATCGTCTCTTCCGCTCAGCATATCCAACGCGGCGATGCTGACCTGATGCTCTGTGGAGGCTCAGAGGCTTGCATTGTCCCCATTGGAGTTGGCGGATTTATTGCGATGAAAGCTCTTTCAGAAAGAAACGATGAGCCTCAGAAAGCTTCCCGTCCTTGGGATAAAAAACGGGATGGTTTTGTCATGGGCGAAGGGTCCGGAGTGATCCTCTTGGAATCGTTAGAACACGCGCTCGCTCGTGGGGCCCCGATCTACGGCGAATATCTTGGCGGAGCAGTTAATTGCGATGCCTACCATATCACCAGTCCTAGAGAAGATGGCTCCGGTGTTGCCGAGTGTATGAACCTTGCTCTCAAAGATGCCGGCATCCCCAAAGAACTCATCAACTACATTAATGCCCACGCGACATCGACGCAAGCCGGCGATCTCTGCGAACTGATCGGGATCAAGAGTGTCTTTGGAGATCAGATCAAAAACATTTCCATCAACGCTACCAAATCGATGACTGGCCATTGCCTTGGTGCTGCGGGAGGCATTGAAGCGATTGCCACTCTGAAAGCGATCGAGACCGGCATGCTCCATCCGACCATCAATGTTGAAGAGCCGGAAGAAATGTTAGATGGCATCGATTATGTTCCTAACATCGCCAAAGCAAAGAAAGTAACTGGCGCGTTTTCCAATTCCTTTGGGTTTGGCGGACATAATTCGACCCTGATTTTTGCGCCCTATAACCCTTAAGAGAACCCTTAAGTGAACAATGAAAATTGAAGAGAAGTCTTACGGGATTATTCCCCTCCGGCAAGAAGGCGGAGTCTGGCAAGTGCTTCTTATCCTCCATCAAGGAGGACGCCACTGGGCTTTTCCCAAAGGGCATGGCGATGCAGGGGAAACAGCCTTAGATTCTGCACGACGCGAACTTAAAGAAGAAACAGGACTCGATATCCAAGAGCTTCTTCAAGAGACCCCTTTGATCGAACGGTACCAATTCCATCGTAAACACGAAGTTGTCGTCAAAACCGTGCAATATTTTCCGGCCCTTGTTACTGGCGAGATCAAACTCCAGGCTGAAGAAATCCGCGATGCCAAGTGGGTGTCTCTCAAAGAAGCCGCCCGCCATCTCACATTCAAAGAATCGAAGGAAATGTGCAACAAACTCGTCAACTTTTTAAAAATCTAATGGCCTGGAAGAAACCGAAAATAGAACTGTTTGTCCGCCACTGCAACTTCTCTGAAGTCAGCGGCCATAAAAATCGCCTGACTGGTTTCACTCGTCAAAAGTGTCATGAAAACCTCCGTGCCACGCTTGATCCCAAACGCGTGAATGTCTCCTATATTCTTGATACCTTCCATCCCAGTGAAAAAACTCACTTTGTCTTTGAACAGACAACCTATCCTGTCATCGAGATCAAAGAGGGGAGTGAGACGGGCTCTTTTCTCCGTCTTTTAGACCATGTTGCTTCTCTTAAATTGAATCCTGAGACCATCGTCTATTTCCTCGAAGACGACTATTTGCATAAGGAAGGCTGGGTCGATGTGCTTCTCGAGGGATTCACCATTCCGGAAGCCTCTTACGTGACGCTGTTTGACCATCGAGATAAATACCTTCCGATGTATAAAGATCTCACTTCCAAAATTTTTCACACCCAAACATGCCACTGGAGAACAACCCCCTCAACAACAAATACCTACGCGATGAAATATCAGACTCTGATGAGAGATCTTCCTATCCACCAAAAGTTTTCTTTAGGCCGTAAAATTTCTGCGGATCATGAAAAGTTTTTAGAGCTTGGAAAGCAGGGTACTATCCTCATTTCCTCCCTGCCGGGTTGGTCGACGCATGTTGAGCAAGAATTTGCTTCACCCTGTTTTGAATGGGAATTCTTTTTCCAAAAACAAACGGCCATGCTAAGTTAAGGTCTCTAAAAGGAGTTATAGTCATGTTCAAACAAGTCACCTTGCCTTTCTTTGAAAGGACCCAAGAAAGATCTTGGATCCGTAACCTTGTCTTGGTGATCAGCGGAAGTTTTTTAATTGCTCTCTTTGCCCGCATTGCAATCCCTTTCTCTTTTTCTCCTGTTCCCATTGCATTGCAAGGGCATCTCTGTTTATTGCTGGGTGTCCTTTTTGGAAGTCGCATTGGAGCACTCATGGTCTTGACCTATCTGCTCCAAGGCGCTCTTGGAATGCCAGTTTTTGCTCTGGGCAGAGCAGGTCTGCCTATTCTTTTAGGACCGACAGGTGGTTATTTGGTTGGATATGCTCTTGGAACGTGGGTCACAGGTTATTTGGTCGAGAGATCAGGTTCCAAAAACCTTCGCCATGCGATGCTTGCGATGGTGATTGGAAACCTAATGATCTATCTCTGCGGCCTTTCTCAGTTGTCTCTTTTCGTTGGAATCGAAAGAGTGTTCTTATTAGGAATGCTGCCTTTCCTCCTCGGTGACAGCTTGAAGCTTGTTGTTGCACATCGAGTGCTCAAAGTTCTTAGATTCTGTTAATAGAATTAAGGTTGGCCGTTGGCTTCGTTAATATCTTCAAAAAACTTGAAGGCGACGTCTTCCGCTGTTTCGGCTTCTTCGCGATTGGAGATTCTCTTCTCTGCTTCGAACTTCGTTGCTTTTAAAACGGCTTTTTGCAATTTCCCTTGAGCAATTTTCGAAACATTGGCAGCTCCGGATGGAACTTTGGTCACCGGGAATTCTCCGCTGCGACCTTTCGGTCCTACTGGTCTTATCATAAATACAGCCCTCCTACATGAGCTTTGAGGTAGTTGCAAACTCTGATTTGGGCCCAAATCAGAGTTTGCAACTACCTCTGTAATTTTGTCATTATAGGAACCCATGCATTTAGCCAAATGAAAATTTCTTCTCCTTCGTTAATAATTAACGTAGAACTTAAAAAGTCTTAATTTTATTGATCGTGTTTTTGAAATTAGTTGGCCGGGAAAAACGAATACTAATGCTTTGTTACAGAGAGTGTTATCGATGATTTTTTTGGACAAACAACAGAACTGTTTAGCATTCTCAACAGAGTCTTTTTTAATCTATTAACCCGCCAGTCAAAAATGCGACAAAATGCGCCAGCGAGAGAAAGCCAGATCAAAGCGAAGCGGTCTGAATGAGGAGCTCATAGTATAACTATGAGCGACGAAGAAGATTGATATGGCAAAGTCGCTAGCCCAGCAATTTGTATCGTTTTTGACTGGCGGGTTAATAACCAAGCTTTCTCTTTAGCGCAATGTTGTAAATTTATTTTTTGAAAAAAGTTTCCAGAGAGTTAAACATCTCTAATTTTTTTAAAAAATAGCATATATGCTAGCAAAATAGCTAAAAAAGTAGCATATATGGGTCTTTTCTGAAGTTCATTGACACAGCTCTCTACAAATGAGGATAATGGCACAGATATGCTCAAACGATTGTGGATCGGCTTTATCTGTTTAGTCGTACGGGGTCTGGTCTCCCTGCGGTACCGGCTGAAAGTCTCTGGTCTGGAAAAACTCACTTCTGCGAATCTTCCCAAAAAGGGTGGAATTTTATTTTTACCCAACCACCCGGCTGAGATCGATCCTGTCATTATGTCGCTGCTTCTTTGGCCGAAATATCACGTCCACCCGCTGGTTGTGGAGGGGTGGTATCATACCAAAGGGATCCACTACCCCATGAAACTGGTGGGAGCCGTTCCTCTCCCTGATTTCAACGGCTCGATCAATAAATGGAAGCAGAAAAAAATGACTCAAGCATTTGCGCTTGTAACCGATCTGTTGAGAAAAGGAAGCAACTTTCTCATTTACCCAGCAGGCCGTTTAAAGCACGGGCCTGAAGAGATTGTCGGCGGAGCTTCGTTTGTTCATTCGCTACTGCAAGATTGTGCTGAGGCAAACGTCGTCTTGATCCGGACAACTGGACTTTGGGGAAGCCGCTTTTCACGGGCGCTCACGGGCAAGAGTCCCGATTTTGCCACTGTGATTTGGGAAGGATGTAAAATTGTCCTCAAAAACCTAATCTTTTTTACTCCACGCCGAGAAGTGACTGTTGAGATCGAGCCTGCTCCTGCAGAGTTACCAAGAGCCGCAGCTCGCTTAGACTTCAATCAATATCTAGAGCGGTGGTACAACAACAAAGGCCCTGAGCCAATCAAACTAGTCTCAGACTGCTTTTGGAAAGAAAGTCTTCCTAACGTTGAAGATCAGACGAAAACACAGGGCGATGATCAGCAGTGGTCGATTGCTCCTGAAAAAGAGCAACAGATCTTAGCCAAGATCAGCCAAATCGCACGGCGTCCTCAGGTCGAAAGATCTCAAAATCTCAACCGGGATTTGGGACTTGATTCTCTGGATATCGCCCAGCTCCGGACCTTTATCGAACAAAAATATGAGATCGAAGAACTCTCTGTAGACCAGCTAGAAACCGTCGAAGCGGTTTTAAAAGCTGTCGCCAAAGGAGAGGGTAACGAAACAATTGATGAACATGTCCCTCAAGAGGTATGGCCCCAAGAAGTACGTCCTCCCGTCCTCAAACCGGAAGGAAAAACCTTGCTTGAAGCCTTTTTACGCAGCTGCGACCGGATGGACAAACTTGCCGCATGCAGTGATAGCACAATCGGAGTCGTGACTTACCGCCGCCTCAAAATGATCGTTTTGATCATGAGCCAAAAAATCCGTCAAATGGAAGGGGAGTATATCGGCATTTTGCTGCCCTCTTCGATCATGGCCTACGCTCTTGTTCTTGCGACGCTCATGGCCAAAAAAATTCCCGTGATGCTGAATTTTACTTTAGGATCGAGAGCCTTAGACCATTGCAGAAAAACCGTCGAGCTTAAAAGTGTCCTCAGTTCCCGCCGTTTCCTCGATCATATGCCTGGCGGCGATCTTGATAATATCGACGAGATCATCCATCTTTTGGAAGATATCCGCGAGACAATCTCTTTGCGGGATAAATTCAAAGCCTTCTTCGGTCAGTTTAAAAAAGCCGATCATCTTTTAAAAGATTTGCCCAATTCCGAAGACGACACGGCAGTTCTTATCTTTACTAGCGGAACAGAATCACTTCCGAAAGGCGTGCCTCTTTCTCATAAAAACATCCTGTCGGACCTCAAGGCGGCAATCGATTGTTTTGAGATTTTTCCTACCGATATCCTCTATGGCATCTTGCCGCCATTCCATTCGTTTGGATTTGCCGTCACTGGAATGATGCCGCTGATGATCGGACTTAGAGTCTATTATGCCCCCGATCCGACCCATAGCTTGGCAATGCTTAGAGATATTGAGCATTGGAAGATCACCCTCTTTATCTCAGCTCCGACGTTCATCAAGGGCGTCTTCAATCTCGCAAAACAGGGCCAGCTAAACTCGCTCCGCTGCGTTGTCGGCGGTGCAGAAAAAGTTCCTCAAGAGCTTTTTGACTATATGGAGAAACGGGGAGGCGAGATGTTAGAGGGTTACGGCATCACTGAATGTTCTCCCATTGTTACACTGACACGGCCTAAAAAGCCGCGTAAAGGCGTTGGCCGGCCGCTTCCCGGCATCGCTCTTTGCATTATCAACCCAGAGACTCGTGAAGTGATGCTGCCAGGACAGGAAGGAGAAATTTGCATTCACGGCCCTAACGTCTTCAAAGGGTATCTTGGTACCGACAAAAATCCGTTCATCGACCTCGATGGCCGCCATTGGTATCTTTCAGGGGATATTGGCCGTTTAGAGCCCGATGGGACGTTGATCCTGTCAGGCCGCCTGAAACGGTTTGTCAAAATCGGTGGCGAGATGGTCAGCTTGGGCGGTCTCGAAGAAGAGCTTTTAAAAATGGCCAGCGAGAAAAAATGGCTCCCTTCTATCAAAGATGACGCTCCTCCTCTTGCTGTCGCTGTTTTAGAAAAAAATGGTGACAAGCCACTCATCGTTCTCTTCTCTACGTTTGATGTGAATAAAGAAGAGATCAACCAAATGCTCCGCGACCGCGGCTACGGCGACATTGTAAAGATTGCCGATGTCCGGAAAGTGCCGCTTATTCCGATCACCGGGGCAGGAAAAACCCACTACCATGCTCTCGACGAATTACTAACCTGAGTTTTGGGTTCATTTCATAGAGCCTTGCCGCATTTTTCGGTCACTTTTTGCAAATTTTGGCACGTCCATAGGTGCTTTCAGCTATTGAACGTGCCAAAATTTGCAAAAATTGTCTCGAAATCTGCAACAATCCTCTATAAACTGAACCCAAAACTCAGGTTGCTATGAAAATATTCAATACTGAAACGCGTACCAAAGAAGAAATCGTCTCTTCGGAAGACCTCCAGATCCGGATGTATACCTGCGGTCCCACCGTCTACAACTTTGCCCATATCGGCAACTTCCGGACCTATGTTTTTGAAGATCTCCTCCGCCGCACGCTCAAATTTTTCGGCTACAAAGTCACTCAGGTCATGAACATCACCGATATCGATGATAAAACCATTCGCGGGGCTTTAGCTGAAAAGGTCTCCCTTAAAGAATTCACCGACAAATATACCAAAGCCTTTTTCGACGATCTTCAAACTCTCAAGATAGAAAAAGTCGAATTTTATCCACACGCCACCGACTTTGTTCCTCAGATGATCGATATTGTCCAAGGGCTCTTAGATCAAGGCATCGCTTACAAAGGCTCCGACGGCAGCATCTACTTTGCTATCGAAAAATTTCCTTCCTACGGCAGACTCTCTCATCTCCATCTCAATGAGCTCAAAGCCGGTGCCTCCGAACGTGTCGCCACCGATGAGTACGATAAAGAACATATCGCTGATTTTGCTCTTTGGAAAGCATACGATCCCGAACGCGACGGACAGATTTTTTGGGAAAGCCCGTTTGGCAAAGGGCGTCCTGGCTGGCATATTGAATGCTCTGCAATGGCGATGGACATCCTTGGCAAGACCATCGATATCCACGTTGGCGGCGTCGATAATATATTTCCGCACCATGAAAACGAAATCGCCCAATCGGAAGCTTTCAGTCATGAGCGGTTTGTCCGGTATTGGCTCCACTCCGAACATCTTCTTGTCGATCACAAAAAGATGTCCAAAAGCCTCGGCAATTTCTTTACTCTCCGTGATCTTTTGGCCAAAGGGTATACCGGCGTGCAGATCCGTTACCTTCTCCTGCAAACACATTACCGCACGCAGCTGAATTTCTCGTTTGCCGGTCTAGATAGCGCAGCAAAATCGATCGAGCGCCTCAGTGACTTCGTCCTGCGTCTTCGGCAGATTCATCAGATGACGAATTCCGGCCTTGTCGAGCCTTTCTTGAAAAATGCCCGCACGCTCTTTACGGAGGCGCTCTCCGATGATCTCAATATCTCGCCGGCTCTAGCAGCCCTTTTCGATCTCGTCCGCGAAATCAACTCCCTTTGCGATTCGGGCAAAGTCGGAAAAGAAGAGGCGCAAAAGGTGCTTCATCTGCTCGAGCAGTTTGATCAGGTCCTAGGCGTACTTCCTTTGCAAACATCTCCTGAAGAGATTTCCAGGGAATTGCAAGAACTCTTAGCGCAAAGAGAAGCTGCCCGCGCTTCCAAGAACTGGAAAGCCGCCGATGCTGCCCGCGATCAAATACTCGCCAGCGGTTATGTCATTGAAGATACTCCTAACGGCGCAAGGCTCAAGAGAAGATGAAAAAAGCCACTACCAAAGATGAACTCTTTCTCCTCAAACTTTATGAACTCGCCTTAAAAAAAGGCAGCCCTGAAGAACCCGTTGACCGGTATGCGATTGGTAAAGCCATTGGCATGCAAGACCATGGGATCGATATGATCATCAAACACCTTGCGCAAGCTAATTTTATCAAGAAGTGTTCAGATAACTGCATCTACCTGACGCCGCATGGAATCAATCTTGTTGAACATCTGAAGACAGAAAGAAAGTAGATCTCAGTCTCTTATTCCTGGAAAAAGCTCGACATGCTGGTTACCATCCCTGCCAAAATAAATCACCTTTTTCCCAGTAATATAAACTTCATAATGAGCACAACCCGCAGCGATGATCTGATCTAAAAATTGCACGTAAGTGATCTCTCCTTTTTGACTGCTGGCAACGCTTTTTTTCACAGCAGCTGCATCAAAATGAAGAGCTACAGGAGCTGCTTTGTACGCCAAAGAAAGTGTACAACACCCGCCCTTTGTAGAATAATAATGGACTCTCAATCCGACGAGATCGCAAAGATATCTCTCGACTCCCTCTGCTTGCAATCGACTAATCACCTCAGGAAATTTAATCTTAGCTGCGAGCGACAACGCTATACATTCTTCGATTATTTTAGGATTCATAAATCTATACTCCTGTTCTTAAAGAAGCTTCGGTTATCTCACGATTTAAGAAGTACTCTTGATACGATCCTTGACAGTACTGATGCAGGAGTTGCTTTAAGTGAGCGATGGCTGCATGGAGCTCATCTGTTTTGGTATGTTCTAATCCTTCTAGGACGAGGCAGACGTTTTTGGTGGAGGGGGTGATCTTAGTCTTTTCGCACTCACGGTAGTTCCAAGAGCGACAAAGAACCTCTTTGTCATCCCTGTAGATCACTTCCCCTTTTTTGATCGGTTCCGGTTTGTCAGTTCCGAGCATGATGAAAAGCTCAGAGCCGTCAGCAATTGTCAGGGTAATTCCGCCTTCCACTTTATCGAGATCGTCGCCGCCGGCAGCGAGAACATATTGCAAAGAGACGATGTTATAAAGATCGACGATCGGACTAATCGAAGGGAGTTGTTTGCCTTGGAGCACTCTGCGCAGGAGCGCTTCAATGGAACTGCGATGGGCAGAGGGTGAAAATCCGAATTTCCGGTACGCCTCTCTCCAATCGGAGATTTTAGGCAGTGTTGCGATCCCTTCAACAGTGTATTTTTGGCGGACTTCTTCTTCAGTCGAGCGGAGGAGAGCTTCGATTTCAGGGAAGCGGCCCTCATTGTTCAGTCCTTTGCAGATCAAGACGCCCATTTTGGCATGAGGGTAGGACGCAATGACAGCAGGATCGATGTTGAAGAATCCCTGAGTTGATCGTTTGACAGTAGGACCACCTTCATCGGCGCGCATGATGGGAAAGAAAAGGACATCGCGGATCGAAGGAGCTTGAGTAAAGAGCATGATGAGCCTATCGATGCCGATGCCAAGACCGCCGGCAGGCGGCATACCTTGGCAGATCGCTTCGATGAATTCCTCATCAAGGGGATGGGCTTCTTCATCGCCGGCGTCTTTTTTTTCGTTTTGCTCAACTAAGAGCTGCCGTTGGAGTTCCGGGTCATTGAGCTCAGTGTAGGCATTGCACATCTCGCTGCCGAGGATAAAGCTTTCAAACCGCTCGACAATCCCTGCTTTGCGCAGCTTAGGATCGCGATGGAGTTTGCAAAGAGGCGTGGTTTCGATTGGGTGGTCGATGATGTGGTGCGGCTGGATGAGATGTTCTTCCGCAAACTCTTCAAAGAGTTTTGCGATGAGGATGCCGCGGGGAGCAGTCTTAATCTCTTTCGGATCGTGCTCTTTTTCAAGAAGGATCTTACGCATTTGCTCATCGGACAACTCATCGACGTCGATTTTGCCATAGTGGCGTATGGCTTCTTTCATGCTCATCCGTTTCCAGGGGGCTTTGAGATCGATGGTATAGTCAGCCCCCTCGCGATGGAAAGTGATATCGGTTTTGCCAAAGAGCTCAAGAGCGAGTTTTTCAAAGAGCTTCTCGGTGAACACCATCATATCGTTGTAGTCCCAATACGCGGCATAGGCTTCGAGCATGGTGAATTCAGGATTGTGGGTCCGGTCGATCCCTTCATTGCGGAAGACCTTTGAGATCTCGTAGATCCTTTCCATACCGCCGACGAGCAGTTTTTTCAGAGAAATCTCAAGAGAGATTCTGAGAAACATCGTCTGATGCTGGGCGTGGAGCTCCGTCGTGAAGGGCCGCGCTGCTGCACCGCCGTAAATATTTTGTAAGATCGGAGTTTCGACTTCCATGAAAGAGGCTTGATCGCAGTACTGGCGGATGAGATGCAGAATACGGCTCCGGAGGCGGAACGCATCGGCGACGTCTTGGTGGGTGATTAGATCAAGCCATCGTTTGCGGTACCGGACACCTTTATCGGTCAGCCCTGCGTGTTTATCAGGAAGAGGAAGGAGAGTCTTGCATAGGAGTGTGAGTTTTTTGACGTAGACAGTGAGCTCTCCGGTGTGGGTACGGAAGAGATGTCCTTCTACGCCGATGATGTCGCCCAGGTCAATTTTTTTCTCAATGAATTTGAAGGGAGTGAGTTCTGGGCAGGCCGGGAGTCCTTCAACGTCCGTTTGATCGCGGTTGAACATCAGCTGGATGCGGCCTGTCGGATCTTGAAGGTGGGCAAACGCATTTTTTCCCATGGCACGGAAGAGAACAAGGCGTCCTGCTAACGTGACATGTTCGGTTTTTCCGGCTTCGGCTTCTTCGCTGCCGGCGATCTCACGCGACTCATATTTGTGCTGGAGAGCATGGGCTGTCTGAGTCGGCGTGAACTTCGCCGGGTAAGGATCGATCCCCAATGCGCGAATTTCCGCGAGTTTAGCACTCCGATTTTTAAACTCTTCATACTGATGGTAAGAGGGTGTTTGCATGGGGGTATTCTAAGCTAGAGAAGGGGGCAAAGTCAATTTTTTCGCTACATTTAGTTCGCTTTGCTCAACTTTAGAGTTGTCAGAAATTTTTTTTAATTGTGCACCGATGCGGTTTTGCCTTCCAATGAATCAACGATGTCTATTAAAATTGACCTTCTTCTCTCGCGATCTACAGGAGTTTTTTGATGATAGGGCCGGTTTATCTATTCAGAGCTGGATGCTTTGCTTTGTCGGGGCTGGGGTGCGGCTTGGCTGCAAGTCTTTTAAAGGGCAGAACAATCGCCAACTGGACCTGGATGGCTTCCACAATGACTTTTCAGCAGGGGGCCATGATTGGGAGTGGTCTGGCTGTTGCCAATCTTTGCCTTGACTTGTTTTTTAAACAAATCGATAAAATCTCCTGGATCGAGCAGCCACTGAAACTCTTAGCAAAAGTGTGTATTACCTCTTTGTTGTTTTCGCCGGTAATCCATATGTCTTGGCAAGGCCCGATTTTAAGTCGTTTGACTTTCGTCGCTATCTCAATCTTGTCCGTCCAGACCATCTCAACCTTGTACGCTCGTGCATGCCAACCAAAACCTCCTTTCTATTATCCTCCTGGATGGAATTGGGTCGATATATCGCAGCAAGTTGATGGATTAAGGTACGAGCGTTCTGAAAAAGGAAGCGTGGTGCAGTGGATCATGTTTACCAAAGAAAACTACTCAAAAAGTTTAGAGACTTACAAAAACTTACTCCTCATAGGTCATGAGAACAATGGCAGGACTGCAAGAGTGCTAGGACGATTTGCGCAGTCAGACGATCCTAACGTTTTGCTCGAAGTGACTGAGTCAAGTCAACAGGGGAATTTCCTATTTCGCCAGCTTGTGATTGTTAAAAATGGCATTGCTTATACGCTCGTTGTCGGTTCCCGCGAAGCCGAATTCGACGTATATATCGGACTTTTTAACAAGGTTTTAGGCTCTCTTAAGGTTTGAACTACGCATCGCAAAGAAATTATCCAAATAACGCTCAGTAAAAAATTGCCATAAGTTATTTATTTTAAGGAATTTAATAGAAAGTATGGCATTTATTCGTACGAATAAATGTTAAATCTCACACTTTTTCGTACGAATAAATGTAAAATTGGGTCACAACATCGATACCGCAAGAGCCCTCTTACCAATAAAAAGCAACTTCTTGACAGCTTTTTCCCAAATAAAGAATAACTGATGTTTGAAAGCGCGAGGAGATTACAATGACAACATTTTTTCGGTATGTTCTTTTAGCAGCTCTTCCCGTTTATGGATTTGCAACGGAGTTCATCGTAGGAGATCCCTCCTGGGATAAGGCGTCGGTCAGTGCTTATGCGGTCAATACCAAGACGGGTGAAGTGGTGTTAGATCAGCAGAGCGATAAGAGCATGGTGCCGGCCTCATGCGTAAAGGCGATCACAACGGCGGTTGCTTTACAGATTATAGGTCCTGAGACAAGGTTCCAGACGGATTTGGAATATGATGGGGTGATCGAAAAAGGGACGCTGAAGGGGAATCTCTATATTCATGGGGGAGGAGATCCGTGTCTGGGTTCGGGAAGGATGGAGGGTTCGCTGGCGTGGGACAAACAAATCGAGACTTGGGTTGAGGCGATTCAGAAATTGGGAGTGAAGAAAATTGAAGGGGAAGTCATCGGTGATGCTACGCATTGGGAAAAAGCGCTTGCACCGTCGAGTTGGCAATGGGGAGACTTAGGGAATTATTTTGGTGCTGGAGCGTGCGCGCTTTCTTTCCATGAAAATAGCTATACCATAACGTTTAGGCCAGGGAGAGAGGGGGATGAAGCGGCAATCTTGCGGCAAGAACCGGAAGTTCCTGGGCTTATGATCCACAATGAGATCACGACCGGGCCTGTGGGTTCGGGCGATCAAGCGTGGGTTTATGGGTCGGAGTATTCGATGGTGCAGTATATCAGAGGGACAGTGCCTGCGGGCGTCGAAACATTTTCGATTAAGGGGTCGATTCCGGATCCTGCCAAGATATGTGGTTGCTTGTTAGAAAGGGCTTTGAAGAAAAAAGGAATGATGGTTCTGCACCAAAAAAGAGAAGCTGGAAAAAGAACGGTTTTTCATACGACGCAGTCTCCCACGGTCAAGGAGATTGTCTATTGGACCAATCAAAAGAGCGTCAATTTGTATGCAGAACATCTGCTCAAAAAAATGGGCGAGGTCGTTTTTAAAGAAGGCTCGACAGAGGCGGGGATTCGAGCGGTAACGGAATTTTTACGATCGAAACAAATCGACCTGGAAGGATTTCATCTGGAGGATGCATCGGGGCTTTCAAGGAAGAATCTGGTCACGGCTAAGCAGTTTGTTGCGATCTTGTCACAGATCAAAAAAACTGAAGCTTTTCCGACTTTTATGGAGTCATTGGTGCAAGTGGCCGGCCATGTCAAAGCAAAAGATGGCTGGATGGAGCAGATAAGAGGTTATGTCGGCTATGCCGATGAGCTGGTTTTCGCCATGATCGTGAACCAATGCCTTGACCCCCAGCTGCCCAAAAAAATGAAAGTGCTCGTGTCAGAACTTACCCGGCACGAGAAAGTTCCTGGTTCATAACTTCTTTCCAGGGCTTCATCACGTTCTTCCACTTGTCGATGGATAGGACTAGGTTGCCGATATGGCTGGTGTTGATGACTTCGACCATCTCTTTGGCCTTTGGACCTAGTTTATGGAGAGCGGTTTGATTGAACGCGACCTGTTTGTAGATATAATTTTCCGTTTGCAGGAGCTTGGCATTTTCATCGATCAATTTCTGTTTTTTTAAGGCTTCTAGAAATTGAGGGACATTGTCCATGTTCTTTTCTCCATGGACTTGGATTGTGATGAGATGATTGCCGGTTCCTTGAAGCTCTTTGGAGTAACAGCTGTAGTTTGTTGAACGGGAGGCTCCATTGGTATGGAAATTCTTATAAGTGAAGCGGGGAGGGGTGGGATCTTCAATGAGCATTCCGACGTGAAAGGAGGAGTGAGGATTGCGCGGTGGGATGTTTTGCAATTCGGGATTTTCAAAGACAATATCGCTATTGTTTGTGACAATGAGTTTGGGTGTTGTAAAACGCATACCATTGATCTTGACTTCGACGATCTCCCGATTGAGATCGACGAAAACGGTTTCAAGTTTGCTACTCAGCAACAGGACGACTCCATAATGTTCCATCAGAAGCTGGAGATTGCGCGTTAATTCGTAGCATCCTTCGGAAGGATAAAATCCTCCATTGTGAGCAGGCTTTGTCATCGCCCAGGTAGTGACTGGAGAAGTGTCGACCATGGTGCACCCAACATACTCTTCGAAAAAATCACTAAGTCGTATGTCCTTGCCAAAATCATGACATCCTAAATCAACATGCGGGACTCCGCAAATAGTAAGGCTCTTCCAGGCTCCGCCACATTCTGCGCTTTGCTCGACAACAAGCACGCGATGCCCTAAGCAACGCTTATAAATCGCTTCAAAAAGAGAGAAAGGACTCGATCCCACGACAATATAATCAAAATCGGTGTCGACACCGTGAAGGGAAATACACCAAAAAAATAGGACGAGGACGATTTTTTTCACGGGACTACCTTTTCTTCAAAAAATGGTAGTCTTATTTCACATTAGAGTCATTCTCTGAATTAAGGCTTCGTCAATTTTAGTGATTATTTTGGCCGATTTTTCATTCAAATGAGAAGGGTAATATACGTAAGTTGATATGACCCTTCTCATTTGAATGAAAAATCGGCTCAAGAGAACACTAAAATTGACAGAAGCTTAATTCAGGGAATGACTCTTAGAAAAAAGTTGAGAGCGGGTCGACGTCGACAAGGAGTTGGACGTGCGGATTTCTGGCAGTGAGTTTTAGAATTTCTGTAATGGGACGGGTGGTCTCGCCTTTGATGAGGCATTGGAATCGGAAATGGTCTTTGATTTTTGCATAGCCGCACGGGATCACAGGGTGGAGTCCGAAATGGGGAGGAAGCCGAGAGATAAGAAGCGATCGGATCTCTTGTGCATACTTGAGAGCAGCCTGAGCATTTTTACTTGTGAAAATGAGTTTCACGAGATGGCACGCGGGCGGGAAGTTGAACGTTTTCCGGATTTCAATCTCTTCACGGAAGAAAGCCGGATAGTCAAGACGGGCGGCATGTTGGATGGTGGGATGATCAGGAAGCTGCGTTTGGAGGAGCACTTCGCCTTTGAGACTGCTCCTACCGGAGCGGCCTGAGACTTGCGTGATGAGTTGAAAGACATGTTCTGCAGCGCGGAAATCGGGGATGTAGAGCGCGGCGTCGGCATTGAGGACGCCAACGAGGGTAACGGAAGGGAAATGGAGTCCTTTGGCGATCATCTGCGTGCCAATAAGCACATCAGCCTTGCCTGCACGGAATTGCTTAAAGAGTTTGTCATGGCTTCCTTTGTGCTTAGTCGTGTCGGAATCGAGGCGGATGGTGCGGATGTGAGGAAAGATCGCATGGAGCGCGCGCTCGACTTGTTCGGTGCCGGCGCCTTTAAATTTAAAGCAGTCGATGGCTTGGCATCCGGGACACTGCGCAGGAACTGGAAAGAGCTCATAGTTGCAGAGATGGCAAGCGAGGATGTTCTTTCCTTTGTGAAAAGTCAGACTGATCGAGCAGTGGGGACAATTGAGTACGTGGGCGCACACGCCACAAACAGCCGAGGTATGAAAACCTCGGCGGTTGAGAAAAACAAGTGATTGTTCTCCAAGCTCAATCCGTTTTTTCAGCGCGTCTAAAAGCGGATCTGAAAAAAGCGTAAATCCTTTGGCCTTATCGAACTCTCCTCGCATGTTGATAAGACGGACAGTGGGGAGATGGGCGTTGTCAGCTCGGAGATTCAAATGACTTAAGCAGTATTTCCCGGAAAGTCCATTGGCATAACTTTCAATGCTTGGCGTCGCGCTTCCTAAGATCACAGCAGCACTGGAAAATTTACCGCGCATCACTGCCACATCTCTAGCATGGTAGCACGGCGTATCATCAGTCTGCTTGTAGGCGGAGTCGTGTTCCTCATCAACAATAATCAGGCCAAGATTTTTCACAGGGCTGAAAACGGCCGATCGGGGCCCAACGACAAGTGATAAGCTGCCTTCCCGGATTTTTTGCCAGGTATCGCGCCGCTGGCCATCGCTGAGGCGGTGGTGCAGGATGGCAACTTTTTCTTGGAAGCGGCTCCTAAGTCTTTCGACGGTTTGGGAGGTTAGGGCAATTTCAGGGACGAGGAAAATCGCCGATTTGCCCAGTTCTAGGGCTTGGTCGATCGCCTGGAGATAGACTTCTGTTTTTCCGCTACCGGTAACTCCATAGAGGAGATGAGTTTCAAAAGAATGGGACTTGATCGGTTTAACAATTTTTTCGAGAGCGGTGACTTGCTCGGCGTTCAATGTTTTGTGTTTTGTCGGAAAAAAATCGTGATCGGCCAAAAGGCTCCGGTCGAGTGCAATTGGTTCCAAAGAGAGAATTTTAGCTTCAGCAAGAGTCATTACGGGACTGCGGGAGGTTGCGGCTTTTTCAAGAAGCTCAGTGAGCAGGATGCCTTGGGGGTGTTTGAGAAGGACTTCGAGGATTTTGCCTTTAGCATCGCGGTATTTAGTGCAGACTTCAGCGAGTAGAGGACGGGATAGTAGGGATTTGACAAAAAGTTGCCGTTTTTCCTCCATCCCTTTTCGGATGGGAGGGGGAAGGAGGAGTTTGATCACTTTGAAAAAGGGAGCGCAATAGTATTTCGAAAGCCAGATGCCGAGCTGGAGAAGGTCGGGAGGGATGGCATCGGGAAAGAGGCCTTGGATTTCAATGGTTTTTTTTAAGTCGGTCTGATTTTTTAAATGCAGGACCGTGCCGGTGCAGCTCCGCTTTTGAAGGAGAACTTTTACACGGGTACCCGGACCGATTTTGTCAATGAGCTGGGCAGGGACCGCATAGTCGAGGGGTTTGTCGAGTGCTACGTCGACGTAGACAGCAGCGAAGAGACCATTTTCCATAAGTCACGCTTAAGGTCAGGATTTTTAAGATACGCTTCAACGGATTGCATCATGAGTACGGGGGTTTCTTTCAAGAAGTGGCTTTTCGATGCAGGATTTTCTCGGTAAAAACGGGCAAGTGAAAGAGTTTTCCAGGCTTGAAACGGAGGAGCTAAGATAAGCTGGAGAGTCGGAGAAGTTAAGGTCAGTTCCCAAGAATTTTCTCGTTCGATTTTTCTCATCTCAACGAGTTTAGCAGGCACGAGGAGAGAGTCAATGGCTTTTGTCACGTTTTGCAAGAAACTCAGACCAGGTCCTGTCTCACCAAAAGACAGAACAACGACTTTACCATTCAAATGCTGCTCTTTATAGAGATGGGCCATTTTTTTTGCATCGGCATCATCGGGGATGCCAGAAGAGAGAGCGAATTCGGGGAGGAGTTTCGTGACCAGCTGCTTCATTTCAGCATCAAACTCAGCCACTTTTTTTTCTTTGGGAGGAAATTGTTTTTTTTGAGGAGAAAAATAGGCAGCCTCTTCAGGAGTCGCCAAGACGGTGCCCAAGATTGAGCCCAGGACGGAATCTGGGGTGAGGGACTCCTCTTTAAGAAGAGCAATTGCTTCGTGGATTAGGTTCATTTGGAAGGATCATATCCTCTTTCAGTTGGGGGCAAATTTTATCTAGCATCAATTTAATCGTTGGGGAGTTTTGATGCTTCAATAAAAAATTAAATAAATTCTTGCTCGTTTGAGAAGTCTTGATAAAAGGTTCTAAACGAGCGATGAGTTCTACACAAGGAGAGGAGAGATGGGCTGCAAATTCCGAAGCCTCCTGAACAAGTGATGGAAAAGCATAGGGGAGGAGCCGAGCATGTTCCTTCAGTTTGTCTAAAGCCCCTTGTTTGCGGGCCCAATCGAAAGGAGCGAGTTGAAAAGGAGGGCCTTCAGTCAAATACTCTGAAGAATGCAAAAGTTCGCGTAAAATAAATTGCAGCAGCAATGCCGGCGCCTCACCCGTTGAAACAGTGCTGGGCGAAAAAGGCGAATGAAAAAACAATTGCTGATCGGTCATTAAAACCGAAAATATATCTTTATGGATTTATCAACAAGAAATAGTCTCTTACTCAAATAGTCCTAAAACATAATCATTCGAATCAAAAGGCGTGAGATCATCGATTTGTTCGCCGACTCCGACCCAGCGGATGGGGATGCCAAGCTCGCGATAGATGGGCAAGATGACGCCGCCTTTGGCGCTACCGTCGAGCTTGGCCATGAGGATGCCGGTGAGGGGAGTGAATTGATGGAATACTTGAGCCTGCTGCACGGCATTTTGTCCGATCGTCGCATCTAAGACTAAGATGATCTCGTGCGGCGATCCGGGTACGACTTTATTGCACACACGGCGAATCTTGTCGAGTTCTTGCATCAGGTCGGTCTTGTTCTGAAGACGTCCGGCGGTATCGATGATGACGGCATCCATGCCGCGGCTTTTGGCGGCTGTGAGAGCATCAAAAGCCACACTCGAGGGGTCGCTACCGCTTTGCGCTTTGACAATGTCGACACCGATCTTGCCGGCCCAGAGGGAGAGTTGGTCGATGGCCCCGGCGCGGAAGGTATCGCCTGCGGCGAGCAACACTTTTTTTCCCTCTTTTTTGAGCAGATGCGCCAGCTTAGCCACCGAGGTGGTTTTACCGCTGCCGTTGATTCCGACGATTAAGTAGACGAGAGGCTCACCGGTCCTTGATTGATTTGGGGCTTGACTTGGGGTTTTAGGAGCAGCATCTAACAGATCTTGCGCAAAGCTTCTCATTCGGGCGAGGATTTCATCGGGTGTGGGGTTGGGATTTTTTTTCAGAAACTCTTTGAGATCATCGACAAATTCTCCCGTTACCTGTGATCCAATATCGGCTTGGTAAAGAATATTTTCCAGCTGCTCGAGCGTCTCTGCATCGATGGAAGAGGAGAAGAGCGCTTTAATCTTGGATCCTAAGAAAGAACGGGTCTTCGTTAGCGCTGATTTAATTCTTTTAAAAATGCCGAACATATGAACCTATCCCAATAAATGAGGGGCCTTGATTAGAAATCGAGTGTATCAGATAAGGAAGAAAAAGGCATCTTGTGAATTTACACGAATATCAAGCCAAAGAATTGCTCCTTGCTGTGGGTGTTCCCGTCCCTCCGTTTGGGGTCGTCGACAAGCTTCAAGACGTTGAAAAAACAATTAACAAGCTTCATCTCAAAGAGGCTGTCATCAAGATCCAAGTCCATGCCGGGGGCAGGGGAAAGGCTGGCGGCGTCAAGTTTGCCAAAACACCGGACGAGATTTTGCAAGTCGCAGAAAAGCTCATCGGGATGAAAATGATCAACAATCAGACCGGGTTGGAAGGGGTGATTGCTCATCAAGTGCTCATTGCACCTCCGGTGGATATCGAAAAAGAATATTACCTCGGGGCCATCGTCGATCGGAACAAGGCCGAAGCCGTTTTGATTGCCTCTCCAGAAGGAGGGATGGAAATCGAGGAGATCGCCGCCACATATCCAGATAAAATTTTAACAGTCCCGATCGGTATGGACGGTTCAGTCAAACCTTACCACTTGCTCCGTTTGGGGAAATTTATGGGATGGGAAAAAGAGACCCTTGAACAAGGGATGAACATTGCAGCGGCCCTTGGCAAGCTTTTCATTGACAAAGATGCTTCGCTTTTAGAGATCAATCCTCTCATCGAATCTAAAGATGGAAAATTGTGGGCGCTCGATGCCAAGCTGAGTATTGATGATAATGCTCTCTACCGCCACCCCGAGCTCATGTCGTATTACGATCCCAGCCAGCAGTCCCCGAATGAAGTTGCCGCGAAGAAGCACGATCTAGCTTACATCGCTTTGGAAGGCAATATCGGCTGCATGGTCAATGGAGCGGGCCTTGCGATGGCGACGATGGATATTATCAAGTACGCCGGCGGAAAGCCTGCGAACTTCCTTGACGTCGGCGGAAGCGCCACTGCGGAGAAAATTACCGAGGGATTTAAGATTTTGGTGTCAGATCCGCAGGTGAAAGCGATTCTTGTAAATATTTTCGGCGGGATCATGAATTGCGCGACGATTGCCGAAGGGATTTTAGTCGCTCTCAAAGAACATCCGATCAAAATTCCGCTTGTTGTCCGGATGGAAGGGACCAATGTCGAGCAAGGAAAAAAGATGCTTGAAAAATCGGGTTTGAAAATTTTGACGGCCGACAATCTCACGGATGCCGCAACACGTGTGGTCAAGGAGGCGCATGCCCATTCTCATCGATAAAAAAACCCGCGTCATCACGCAGGGAATTTCCGGCAAGGCCGGCCGCTACCACACAGAACAATGCCTCCTCTATGGTTCTAAATTTGTCGGAGGCGTCACTCCGGGAAAGGGTGGGCAAGAAGTTTTGGATCTTCCAGTGTTTGACACGGTTGATGAGGCAAAAAAAGCGGTTCATCCCGATGCGACGATGATCTTTGTGCCTGCGCCATTTGCCGCCAATGCAATTTTGGAAGCTGAAGATGCAGGAATCCACTTAATCATCTGCATCACAGAAGGGATCCCGATTCGCGACATGGTGGAAGTCAGCCGTGTGATGCGTCAGTCGCAAAGAAGCCGTCTTATTGGACCAAATTGTCCCGGGATCATCACGCCGGATGCGTGCAAGATAGGTATCATGCCAGGCTATATCCACAAAAAAGGAAAGATCGGGATTATTTCTCGCTCGGGAACGCTTACGTATGAAGCGGTCTGGCAGACTTCGCTTCTGGGCCTTGGTCAATCGACTTGTGTTGGCATTGGCGGAGATCCTCTCAACGGAACCAACTTTATCGATGTACTCAAGCTTTTCGAAAAAGATCCTCAAACAGAGGGGATTTTGCTCATTGGTGAAATTGGCGGGAGCGCTGAGGAAGAGGCTGCGGAGTGGATCAAGCACCACTGCTCGAAGCCTGTCGCTGCATTCATTGCAGGCGTCACCGCTCCCGCAGGAAAGAGGATGGGGCATGCAGGCGCGATTGTTTCCGGTGGAAAAGGAGCGGCCAAAGATAAGATTGAGGCGCTGAAAAAAGCCGGCGTTTTTGTGACGGAAAGTCCAGCACTATTAGGGCAAACGATGCTTGAGGCTCTGAAAAAATGATCCGCATCCCCGGAAGAATTCCCATTACGATTAGTACATCATTTTGGATCATGGCAGCGGTGATCGCTGTTTTGCTCGGTCAAGCAGACATTGTTAGAATTCTCATCTGGATCCCGGTGATTTTTATCTCGGTCCTCTTCCATGAATTTGGCCACGCTTTGACAGCGCTGCTTTTTGGCCGCAACCCGCGCATTGAACTCGTTGCCATGGGAGGCCTGACATATCACGATGGAGACAAACTTCCGTTTTGGAAGCAATTTTTCATCACTCTCAATGGACCTGTTTTTGGTTTTTTGATTGTGGTCGCTGTTTATCTCTTAAAAGAGATTCCGGCTCTTTCTGCTGGGCAGCTTCTCGAGCAGATCCTTCTCGTAAACATTTTTTGGACCGTAGTGAATTTACTCCCCATTTTACCGCTCGACGGCGGACAGCTGCTACGTCTGGTCCTTGAGAAGATATTTGCCTATAAAGGGCTTCGCTATGCGTTTATGTGGAGCGCGATTTTAAGCCTCGGATGTTGCCTGCTGCTGTTCCTCACCCAGAATCTTCTGATGGGCGCGATTTTTTTTCTGTTTGCGTTTGAGAATTTTGACAATTTTAGAAAAAGCCGTTTCGTAAGCGAGAGCGACCAGCTCGATGAACACAAGAAGACCTTTTTAGAAGCCGAGATGAACCTTCGTCAAGGCAACAAAGAAAGAGCTTTAGCGGCTTTTGAATCTCTCCGCACCTCCACTAAGCAGGGGCTTCTCTATGACACAGCCACGCAACACGCAGCTTTTTTGCACTATGATCAGGGCCATCTTCAAGAGGCTTACAATCTTCTCATCTCTTTAAAAGACCGGTTGGACCCAGATAGCCTAGCTTTGCTACACCGTATTGCGTTTGAGCAAGGCGATTATTCAACGGTGATAGAGCTGGCAGGTTCTGTCTTTCAGTACTGCCCGGAAGCAGAAGTGGCTCTTCGCAACGCGTATGCCGCAGCGAGTTTGAAACTGGCAGAAGCCTCGATTGGCTGGCTGCAGACGGCCCAACAAAGCGGAGTGGAAAATCTCAAAGAAATCATTTTAGAGAAAAGCTTTGATCCAATCCGGAGCGATCCTATTTTTCAAGGCTTTGTCTCAAGTTTATAGATTCCTCAGATCAATGAATTTAAAGAACCATCCCATTTTTTCGTTGCAGCCTACAAAGAGCTGTTGATAAAGTTCGGGGTACGAAGAGGTTTGCGCTGTTGCCACGAAACAGGGAACTAGATCCGCTGGAAATAAAGTAGGGAAATTTTGAGCGAAAAGTTGGATAAAATCATCTCTGCCGGAAAAGGTCGTGGACCAGAGGACTCCCGCAGCATACGATTCGAAATTCCTTTTTCCTTGAGGCACTACCTTTTCGAGTGTTTTTAAAAAACTGATCAAAGCTTCAACGGTATAATTCTTATTAAAATTGTAAATATCAGTCATCGCGACATTGAGGGTGCATTCATCTGCCGCAATCAGAAGCGCAAATTGAGGATGAGTTATGAAAAGCTGCCAAACTTCGGAGCAGAGGCATTCTTTTAACTCTTTGAGGAGACCTTTTTTCTCTGCATTGTTTAAGCTATCAAAAAAACCGTCTTGCCGGAGGTAAAAGTTTGCTCTCAGAATAATCACAAATATTTCAGACCAATCGGTGCAAAACTGGGTTTTGTATTCATTGACAAGCTGGTCCTTCTCTTTATTTTGAGCTTCGGTGCTGGCCTTAATCCGAAGAAATTCGATCGTTTCAAAACAGGGGCTAAAGACAACGGCCTGACAGTAGGCGCTATCGACTGTTATGGGCGAGATAAAGTTGGAATAATTGTCGAGTAAAAAGCAAAGCATTGTCAGATCGCCCCGGGAAGCAGAAGAGTAAAAAGCATAAACAATTTCGGTCATACTTAAGAAAGATATCTGACCATCAACGAGGGAGTTCATCATCTCGTGCTGCCCTCTCAGAGCAGTTCGGACAAATAGAGTTCTCAATACTGCGTTCGGCAGTCTCCCACTTTTGTGGCACGAAAGCAGCATATTGAAAGAGGCGGTTAGTCGCATATCAATCGATTCTAAAGCGAGTTGGTAGGCATTCTTTCGTAGAAGACGCTGTTCTTTCCATCGATCGATACTTTGGCAGACAATTCTTTCGTGGCCTGAGTGGATCGCTGCTCGGATTCTGTTAAGTAGAGTTAGAGAAAAGCAATCGGCAGGCAATTTTTTTAAAAGGCAGAATTTCCAATTCTTCTGCAGATAGTTTTGATATGTTTGAGAGTTTGTTTCTTCGGAGGTCATCGGGCGGAGTTGCTCTTGCAGGAGTAGATTTTCCCAGAGGGGATTTTGGTTTGTCGCATCGATCATCTGTTGAAGATGGCTGCAGACAAGCCGTGTAAGACAAAGCTCGGGAGCTGTGAAATAGGAGCAGATATGTAAGAGGGGGTCGCGGTGAAGTGATAGTAAAAGAGCTTCTGTCATCGCTTTTCCTTTGTTTAAGAGACTGTTAACGGATTTAGTTTCTGTCGATTTTTTGGACTTTTTGAGCAAATTTTCGTCTCTTTTGTTGGGGGTTATATCAACTTCGTATATTACCCCCAACAAAAGAGACGAAAAATTGCCAAAAATTCTCAAAAAAGCGACGAAACCTAAATCCGTTAACAGTCTCTAAACCAAGTACGGATGTTTTGCTGGAGCCTGGCCAGCTTGAAGTCGCCAGAGCTGGGCATACCTGCCGTTTTTGTCGAGCAGCTGATCATGAGAGCCTTCTTCGATGACCCTTCCGTGTTCAAAGACCAAGATTCGATCCATGTTATGGAGGGTAGAAAGTCGGTGGGCAATGACTAAGGCCGTACGATTTTGCATGAGGCTAGACAGACTCTCTTGAATTTGCTGTTCGGTGTAAGAATCCAAAGCCGATGTCGCTTCGTCTAAAATGAGGATCGGGGCGTTTTTAAGGACGGCCCGGGCGATAGCGATCCTTTGCCGCTGACCTCCTGAGAGGCGCACGCCGCGTTCGCCGACAATGGTCTGATAGCCGTCTTTCATCTGGGAAATAAACGAATCGCAGCGAGCTTTTTTTGCTGCTTCGATAATCTCATCGTCTGTAGCATCGAGTTTCCCGTAACGGATATTTTCCATGACGGTCCGATGAAAGAGGATCGAATCTTGCGGGATAAGCGCGATATTTTTGACAAGCGATTCTCTGGTGACTTCAGCAATATCTTGACCGTCAATGAAGATGCGTCCTTCGGTGAGTTCATAAAGGCGTACAAGGAGATGCGCCAAGGTACTCTTGCCGCTACCGGAGAGCCCTACGAGTCCGACTTTTTCTCCGGGGGAAATCGTCAGGTTCAGATCTTCATAAATGGCCTTTCCATTGACGTAGTTGAAAGAGACGTTTTCAAAGACGATTTCTCCTTTTGGCACCTTTAGAAAAGTTGCACTCGGTGCATCGAGAGCTTCCGGTTGCTTAGACAAAGTCGAAAGAGCTTGCTTGCAGACGCCGATCTCTTCGGTAAATGAGACAAATTGGAGGGCAAGATAAAAGGTCTGATCGACGATGGCGGTGGAAAGGGTCAGCACCAAAGCAAAATCTCCGACAGTGATCAGTCCCTGCAGACGTGTATAGATGAGAATTCCGACCATGGCTGCTAGCAGCAGCGTGTTCGAAAGGCTCTGCGTGAGTTTGAGTTTCAGCATGTACCAGTGAAGATGCTGTTCTTTTCCGATCATCTCTTGGAGATGTTTCCTGAGATACTTATGTTCATACCCTCTAGTGCCAAAGAGTTTGATGTTAAAAATATTGGTAATTGCATCGACGACTTTTCCCATGACTGTGCTGCGGGACTCGGAATAATCGACGCTATATTTTTCCGATTTTCTCGCTAAGACATACGATAGTGTAAAAAAGAGCGCTGCCCAAACGAGCATGGCAATGGCAAAAAGAGGATGGACCCAGAAAAGGGTTGTCAGTCCAAAGATAAACAGCAAGATACGGGAAAAAAAGTCATCGATGATGTGAGTGATAATGGCTAAAGAGCCCTTCGAAAGATCAGAGATTTTATTCGAGAGCGATCCGGCTAAGTTGGTTTGGAAAAAGTTGTACGAGTGCTGCTGTAAAAAGGCGTGCGTCTCTTCAATGATATCCGATTTAAAGCGGGGCGTGAATTTCAAGATCAAGTAGTCATACGCCGTGCTAAGTCCGACGACGACAAGTGCCATGCTTAAAAAGCCTAAAATGGGGCCTAAAATATGTTGAGTCAGATCTTCCTGATGATCCGAGACCACATCGATGATCAGCTTGACCATGGTTGGATTAAGGGAGAAATAGGCTGCCCAGATGAGACCAATCAAAAAGAGTCCCGCGACATGCCAGCGGTAACGCCGCACAAAGTGCCAAATGAAACGGGTTAATGAGGTATAGGTCATAAGAGTCATCCTCCGCGTTTAAAGAGGTGTTAACTTGCGGGCTCGGGCTTGGCTTTGACGATGTAACCCTGCTTAAGTTCAGCAGAGTAGACAATCCAAAGTCCGACGCAGACAATTCCTGTCGAGAGGAAAATTAATCCGGAGAGTGATTCTCCAAGAAAAATCCAGCCGTGGAGAGAGGCAAAGATCGGGCTGAGGAGCCCAATAAAGGACAGGAATGTCGCAGTGTATTTCTTTAACAGATAGCCGTAGAGGTTGTAGCAAATGATATTTGAGATGAACGCCATGAGGAGTGTCCAGCCAAAGAAGGGGGTAAAGGAGCCGAGGGCAATGGGAGTCGGATTCCATGAATCGGTAAATGCAGAATGGGCAAATGCCATCAGTCCACCGATCAGCATGCTTCCGCCATTGGCCATTGTCGGGGAGGTCATTTGGTCTTTGACGATCAGACGGAGCAAAACCCAGCCGTAGACGGAGCTCATGGCTGCGCCGATGATCGCTAAGGTCGGCCAAGAGAAGAACGAAAACGCACTCATGAGATCTTCAGCACCGGTTTGCAACGTCAGCACGGGAATAATGCCTAAGAAGCCGATCAAGAGGCCGATCGCTTTGGTCTTATTAATTTTTTCTCCAAAGTGGAGGTAGGAGAAGAACGCCGCAAAGAAAGGGGAGAGGCTATAGATAAAGCAGGCCTTGGCTGCAGAGAGATATTGTAGGGCCCAAAACTCCAAAATGTTTGTCAGGTAAATGCTAAAAAATGCGAGCAGTCCAATAGAGAGCCACTGTTTTTTATCGAGCTTGAAAGAAGATCTTTGAGTGACAAGTAAATATCCCAACAAAATGACTGCAGCCAGCATCATACGGAAGCCGGTCAAGAAGATAGGCGGACTATATTGAAGCGCAATCTTGGCCAGTGAAAACATACTGGACCAAATGGCGTACATCGCAACAACAATGGCAATTGACATGCCAAAAATGATACCAGCTGAGCCTGTAGAAATCAATGGCCCAAATTTAAAATTTTAATGAGCATTTCCCGCTGTGCTCCGCACAGTGGGAATGAAAAATTGTTCATAACTCTAATCCCCCATTAGGTAAATATACCGTTTCAACAAGGAAAGTTCATGATAAACCTCTTGACGTGATATATTTTCATAGAGAAAGACAGGATCGACAATGTCGGCAAGATTGGCAGGATAAAAATGAGACCATCCTGCAAATCCTGCCCGATCTTCCCGCGAAGCGGATCCTGTTTCTCTTTGTGAGCTATTTATCATGCAATTTTCCTGCTGGTGGGGTGGATTTCACGTATTTTTGATTTGAGATGCTTATTTCCCAGGAGACATTTGGGATAATTTACTTTCCCGATGAATCATTTTCTCCTAGGAAAATGATTCATCGAGAAATGCTCTTAATCGATGCGAATCGAATAAAATCTTGTCATTTTCCCATTGCGGGCCAGCAACAGGACTCGTTTATTTTGAGCGTTTTCGTTCAGGGCTGCTTCATAGTCGCTCGTATTAAGAATTTTTTTATGATTGACGGCCTGGACCAAGAATCCGGGGCGGATGCCTGCCATTGCTGCAGGAGAGCCGGGTTTGACTTTCGTGATCACAACACCTTCTTCACCGGAAGTATAGCCAAGCTGATGGCGCATTTCCGTATTCAAATTCTCCACTTCGATGCCCAGTTTTTGGGAGATCACGGCAGGAGATCCGCCTTCTGCAGCAGAACCGAGGGTTACCGTGAAATTCATGATCTTGCCTTTGCGATTGACCTTGAGACCCACTTTGCTATCGGGATTCATCAGAGAAATGTCGTACCTAAACGATTGAAGCGATTTGATCGGCTTGTTGTTGTATTCTAAAATGATATCTCCTTGTTGCAGGCCTGCTTTATCGGCAGGGGATCCTTTTTCAATGCCGGAGATCAAGACACCTTCTACTTTAGAAAGATTGAATCCAGCTGCGATCTCTTTGTCGATCGGCTGCAGGCTAACGCCGAGGAATCCACGTGTGACAGATCCTTTCTTGATGATTTGATCCATGACATTTTTGGCCATGTTGCTCGGAATCGCAAAGCCGATGCCCATGAAGCCGCCGCTGCGGGAGACAATGGCGGTGTTGATTCCAATCACATTACCGTTGAGATCTAAAAGAGGTCCTCCGGAGTTGCCGGGATTGATCGATGCATCGGTTTGGATAAAATCTTCCAGATCGGAGATATTTAAGCCTTGCCTTCCTTTAGCACTGACCACGCCGACTGTGACAGAAGACTGGAGTTGAAAGGGGTTTCCAATCGCGATGACCCATTCGCAGATTTCTAATGCGTCGGAATCTCCCAATTTAAGGTAGGGAGAATCCTTTGTATTATCCATTTTGATGATGGCTAAGTCAGTATGAGGATCGGCTCCAATCAATGTCGCTGTTTTGACTTCGCCATCGTTGAGTGTAACCTCGATCTTGTCTGCGCCTTTGACAACATGGGCATTGGTCATAATGTAGCCGTCAGCTGAGACAATGACTCCTGAGCCATGTCCAACTTGAGGCTGAGGTGTCGAAGGTTTTCCTTGAAATCCAAAGAACCGTTGGAGGAAATCGTCATTAAAAGGAGAGTATGGCCCTTGTCCATCTGGATACCCGAAGTTGTCATTATCTGCTGGATTGATTTCAACTTTGATAAAGACAACAGCCGGGGTGGCCTGTTTAGCGACTTTGGTGAAGACTTTGGAAAATTGTTGAGGTCCGCACTCACAAGCAGCAGTTTCAGATTTGTCTTTTAGAGGGGCTGCCTGAATAGAAAAAGTCAGCACTACGGCTATCAACAAATGGCGGATTTTCATGACAACTTCTCCTTATAATCAGGGCTATTATATAACGTCCGGGCCTTTTTTTCTAGACACTATTTGGGTTCTGTTGAACCCAAATAGTGAAGAAAATCTTTAAGGAGCAACGGATTTTAAAACCTCTTCGCTAGCCAGTCCTTTTTCAATCAACATTTGAACCACTTGAGGACTTTGTTTCCCAAAACGGATCTGCCGTTCCGTGTGGCCTGTTTTCGAATAGTGTTCTAAAACATACGGAGCAATATTGAGCTCCAACAGTCTTTCCCATAAGAATTCAATCCTTGTTCCAGGAGCGTATTTTGGCACGCCGCCCGTTTGTTCGATACAGCCTATCATCGGTGCCAGGGAAGTATCTGCCATCGGGTGGACAAAGAGGACCATTGAATACCGAGGTTTATTTGACTCCTGAGCCATGACGCGGTGTTTTGCGCTGACGAAGAGGCCATTGGTCATGTTTGTTAAAAAGTCGCCAGCATTGACGATGAAGGCATCATCGGGCACAACGACATTGAACCATTGTCCGTTCATCTCGATCTGAAGTCCTTTTTCTGTTGCGAAAGGGAGAATGGAAATAAAATCAATATCGGTATGTGGTGCGCCCCAGACTAAGGGTTCCTCTAATGAAGCGATCTGCTGCTGCGACAGCGCCGGATAGTAAAGTGCTCTTAGCAGGGAATCCCCATGCTCGGACATTTGATTCAGAGTGTCTAGAGCGATTTTTGTCATCGCGTTTTTGTTGATTGTCATGACGATCGCTTCTTGGAGCGGGACCACATATTTCTCAAGTTCTGAATAGAGAGCTACCATGGAATCTTTAAACCCTTCTTGGTCGGGCCAGACGTTAGGAGCTAGGTTCCATTTCATCAGCTCTTCGAGGGGAAGTTCTCTTCCAATGTGGTAAAATTCTTTGTAGTCTTTGGCGCGGCTCCCTTTGGCCGTCTCTCCTGGAACAAAGCCTCTTTGACCATGTCCATTCGGAAGAAAACTGCCCATTTTGTATTCGGGATCTCTTTGGAAGAATGACTCTGCTTGCGCGTACGCCTTTTTGATCACCTCTCGGTCGACCCCGGTATTTCTCACGGCAAAAAATCCAATTTCTGAAAGTGCTTTATGAAGGGTGCTAATGAAAGCATCTTGTTTTTCGGGTTTATAAAAGTCTTCCATATCTACAACAGGAATGCGGATATCGAATTGTTCTTGGGGAGCAGTTATGTCTGCCTGCAGTGTCAGTCCAATGAGCAAAAGTGCAGCATATACGAGTGTCTTTATCATGGGGGGTCTCCTTTTTACAACGCGCAAGATTATTCAAATAACGATTTTCAGCAAAACTCTTTTTTGAAGATTCACAGTTACTCTCAAACATGGTATCTTTTTTGATTATGAATACGCCACATGCTGAGATTGTTTTTGGTTTGATTTTGATTCTGTTGATTGTCCCTTTTCTTTTCTATAAAAGGAAAAGGCAGATCGGGCAACCATGGCAGCCTGGAGTTTCTGCACGAGTTTCGATCAATTCGCATCCGCTGAGCTGCCAGATCTGCAAATGCAACTATTTCTATAAGAGAGAAGCGTTGATCCCAACGACATTTCTCTCTTTATTTAGGTTGTCGTTTTTCAACCAAAGTGGTTCAGCATATGTGTGCCAGTCGTGCGGATACATTCATTGGTTCAGCCATCCGAAAGAGACATCGGTCGAGCCGATTTCTGAAAGGTCTAGAGAGATCTAGTCGATAACAATTTCGAGGTGATCGAGAAGCGTCATGACCTCGGGCTTGGAAAACTTAGCCTTGAGGAGTTTGTTTGTGAGGGGATTAATCGAATAATTTTGTGCACCCTGAAAGTTAGCCTTACTTAAGTCTGTATTGTGGAAAAGAGTTCCTTGCAAGTCTGATCCCGTGAAAACAGCTTTGTAGAGAACTGTCTGGGTAAAATGCGTATGCCTAATCTGGCAGTCCGAAAATTGGGTTTCTCTTAGATCTAGATCTGAAAAATTGCATGTGTCGATGAGGCACTTGTTGAAGTCCAACGAGAGAAATAGTCTATCGCATTTGGAAAAATTCACACCGACCAATTTACAATTTTCAAAGGTACAGTTTTGTAAACGGCAGCCGTCGAATTGCGCAAGGCTAAAATTGCAGGCGACCATATTACAATCGAGGATTTTAGCATTCTTAAATGAGCTCTTTGAAAAATCGCAATGGTCAAATGTACACTCGACAAAGACTTTTTGTTTGAGATCTGCCCCAACCGCACTCTCTTTTTTGAAGTGTTTGCCATCGAACTCTTTCAGGGAAAAGCTCATTTGAAAGACTTGTTCAGCTTCTCTTCAAAGACGGATTTATGGCTGTCGATGAGGTCGTGATGGGTGAGTTCATCGACGCGAATGGGGACGACGGTGATGTACCCTTTTTGGAGCAGCGAGACATCGCTGTCATGCGGCTCCTCGTGATGTTCCCACTTACCGCCGAGCCAGAAATATGGAGTCCCTTCTGTCGGATGGATTCTTTGATCAGGATTGTCGATCCAGAACCCTTGTCCTTGGCGGGCAAATTTGTAGCCTTGAAGTGGTTTTGAAAGATCGGGGAAATTGACATTGAAAACGGTGCCAAGTGGAATGGGATGCTCCATCACGTGCTCGACAATCGAGAGAACATATTTTTCAACAGCGGTGTAGTCAGGTTTTTGGAAGTCGTCGCAAGAAAACGCAATGCCGGGGATTTTTCTGAGAGCGCCTTCAATGACGCCGCCGACGGTTCCGCTGTAAAAGACGGTCCTGCCTGAATTGTGGCCTCGGTTGATGCCCGAGACGATAATATCAGGTTTTTCAGTTAAAATCGTGCCTAGGGCAAGTTTGACGCAGTCAGCGGGTTTGCCGTTAACTTTCCAAGCACGCGTTCCATATTCCCACGGAACGACATCGATCCGGAGGGGTGTCTTTAGGGTAATGCCGGTGCCTGCACCGGAATTGTCATCGGCAGGGGCAACGATGCTCAGGTCAGCGTAGTTAAGGAGGGCTTGCCAGAGAGATCTCAGGCCCGGAGCGAAGATGCCATCGTCATTCGTAATCAAAATACGGGGTTTTCTTGTCATCTTTTAACTATATCACTCTTTTGACTTTCTGTCGTGTTATACAGCGGCCGGCCTGAAAATATGAATTTGGGCTGCGTCAAAGCCTCGCGGCTCCGCGATCGTAAAGCTAGCTGTATTTCATTAATACAGCGCGCTTTACGATCGCGAAGCCCCGAGAGCTTTCACGCTAGCCGAAATTCACATTTTTAGGCCGGCCGCTGTATATATAAGAGATGATAAGATTGAGGACCAGGCTGACGAAAAACCCGGGAACCATTGGTGAGATCGGGGTATGAAATAGCGGCCAAATCCCTGATGTAATCCCGCCGCCTAAAATTCCAGCCCAGGCTCCGTATTTGTTAACCCGTTTGGAATAGAGGGCTAAGATTACAAGGGGGCCAAAAGAAGATCCAATGCCGGACCAGGCGTAGTTAACTAAAGTATAAATTGTACTTGTCTTTCGGAAGGCAATCATAAAGGCAATGACTCCGATGATGACGATTCCAAGACGAGAGATAAATAAGAGTTCCTTGGAAGAGGCCCTAGGACGGAAGACTTTTTTATAAAAATCTTCTGTCAAACTTGAGGTCAAAACGAGGACTTGAGAACTCATCGCATTGATCGTTGCTGCCATCACAGCGCACAGGATAAATCCGACGATAAAAGGATGGAAAGAAGCTTGGACCATTTTGATAAAAAGTTCCTCAGGGTCGGAGATTGTGCCATTGAAGAAAGCGACACCAACTGCGCCAACGAGTGTGGCTGCAGCGAGTGAGAGCGTCATCCAGCTCATGCCGAGCCATTTCGATTTATAGATTTCCGAGACATTCTTGATCCCCATGAATTTTGTGACAATGTGCGGCTGACCAAAATACCCTAGACCCCAGCCGAGGCCCATCGAAATAATGGAGATGAAGGTATGGCCGGAAAAATCAGGCAGTAGCGATTTTGTTAAATGATGTACGTCAAAACTTTTGGAGATTCCTGCAAATCCTCCAATGCCACTGAGTAAATAGAGAGGGACTGCGATGATCACCCCTAAAAGGAAGAAGCCTTGGAAAAGATCGATCCAGGCCAGTGTTTTGTATCCCCCGATAAAGACATACGGAACGACAATCAGAATGCCGATCAAAATCGCAATGCCGTAGTGGAGATTGAAAAGGGAGGACAACAGATCTCCCATGCCTGTCAGAGCTGCAGAAATGTAAATGGTGTAGAAAACCACTAGTATCATCGCAGAGAAGATACGGATGAGGCCTGAAGTATCTCCAAAGCGACTTTCGAAAAAAGCAGAGAAGGTGAGGCTATTGTATTTTTCTGTCGCAACTCGGATTTTTGGCGCGATCCATTGCCAGTTTAAAAACATGCAGACAATGAGCCCGACTGCTGTCCAAGCGGCGAGGATGCCGTTTGAAAATACCGCAGCAGGATAGGCTAAAAAAAGCCAGCTACTCATATCGCTGGCATGCGCAGATAGAGCTGTCAGCCAATAGTTCATTGAGCGATTGCCGATGATAAAATCATCGACCGACATGTTTTTTCGATAAGAGAAATAGCCGATTGTCAAAAGAATGAGAAAATAGACGACGATCGCGGCCAATTCATAGAGGTACATTTTTTGCTCCAAATAGACCATATCACAGAGAAATGTTTTTTTCACTTAACTATACTGCGGTCGGCTTGAAAATTTGAATTTGGGCTGTATCCAAGCCTCCGGCTCCGCGAGAGCTTTCACGCTAGCCGAAATTCAAATTTTCAAGCCGACCGCAATATAAGTGGTTTGGTTGACCACAGTCCCTTATTTTCTCCCTCCATGAACCTATCCGCAAAGTCTAAAAGTTGGCTTTTTTGCCTTTTTTATCATATTTTGCAGCCGCTTTTTGGCCTACTTGTTCAAGCATGTCCTGCAAAGCGGCTGCAAAATTTAACAAAAAATCCTACAAAATCCAATTTTTTAGACTTTGCGGATAGGTTCATAGGCAAAAAGTTGTATCCGATATTTGGTTTTTAGATATATAATCACTGCTTACTTATGGAAAAAATTGGCAGAAATGACCCTTGTTCATGCGGATCAGGGAAGAAATTCAAAAAATGTTGTGAATCAAAGACTCAAAGAAGGTCTATTGGGTCGGCTCAAGTTTTATCTGGAGTCAATAAAATGTCGTCTTTTTTTCAGCGGCACGTGACTCCCATAAATCCGAAACCTCCTGAAAATCCTGTTCCTCAGGTTTCTCCAGAGACCCCGCAGGAGGTTTCTGTAAGTCCAACTGTTTGAAGTTGAGAAATACAAATTTGTTTGTTATAAAAGAACCTTTTTTGCTGGCGTAGCTCAATGGTAGAGCAACTGACTTGTAATCAGTGGGTTGAGGGTTCAATTCCTTTCGCCAGCAAATTCCTCTTCGGGGGTGTCGCATAGTGGCAATTGCAAGGGACTGTAAATCCCTCGTCTCACGACTACGTCAGTTCGAGTCTGACCGCCCCCAATTCTCTATGGAAATTAAGCCAGAGATCTTTCTTAAATCTTCCGACAGGAATTGCAAATGGGAGGCTCTTGGGGGGATTCATCCCAACGAATTGCAATCAACGAAATAGAAATTGACATGCGCGAAGCAAGGTATACTGTTTTTAAACCCCCAAGTATGCTTTTAAGCATTGCCCCGTTAGCGAATCTTTATTTGCAGCAATTTCTTGAGGCGTACCTGTTGCAACAATTTCACCGCCAGCAATTCCACCACCGGGACCAAAATCTATAATCGTATCTGCCCTACAAATAACGTCTAGGTTATGCTCTATTGCGACTATTGTATTTCCTTTGGATACCAGTTTTCTCAAGATATCAAGCAGCTTTTCCACCTCGCGGGGGTGAAGGCCAGTAGTTGGCTCATCCAGCAAATATAATGTTGACTCTCTTCCCGACTTGGATAGCTCTGTTGCCAATTTAATTCGCTGAGCTTCTCCTCCTGACAATGTTGAAGTAGACTGCCCTAAACTCAAATATTCCAGTCCTACCTGCTTCATTACATCCAAAAGTGCCACAATATTCCGCTCTTCGCTGAACACAGGAATGGCATCGCTCACGGTCATATTTAGAATGTCCACGATGTGGTGCCCTTGAAATTTCACTGATAACAACTCCTCATTGAACCGCATACCATTGCAGATAGGGCACTCCATCTCAACATCGGGTATGAAGGCCATATCAACTGCCACCACACCTGCCCCATTACAATTTTCACACCGTTTATCGGATGTGTTGAAAGAAAACTTGTCCGCTCCAAAGCCACGAGCCTTTGCTGCAGGTAAAGAGGCAAATAATTCTCGAATCAAGTCAAAAAGTTTTGTGTATGTCGCCACATTGGAGCGTGAAGATTGTGTGTTCCTTATTGTGACTTGGTCAACAGTTACCACTCGATTAAAATGATCTAATCCGTGAACAGAAACATACTTTCCTGGCTCTGCGCTTGCATTGTTAAAATGCTGTCTTGCCAATTTATCTAGGATACCAAATAAAAACGTTGATTTTCCGGAGCCGGACACGCCTGTCATCACAACAAGCTGGTTCACAGGAATACTCACATCAATACCTTTCAGGTTATGCTCACTAGCACCTCGAACAGTAAGAAATTTACTCTCGCGGGGACGAGAGTGATTTAGCTCCACAGTTGGTTTTTTGACCAAATATGTGCCAGTGGTAGATGCTGCACAAGCCACAACTTCAGAAGGTGTGCCAGAAACCACAATATGACCACCCCTGCTGCCCCCGCCCGGTCCTATATCGATGATGTAATCAACATTCTTTATGACGTCCGGATCATGCTCAATGATTAAAACAGTATTGCCGGCTTCTTGTATCATCCGCAGTGTTTTTAATAGTTTTGAAGTATCATAGGGGTGTAAGCCTGTTGTTGGCTCATCTAAAACATACAAAACTCCAGTAAGCCCGCTCCCAAGCAAACTAGCTAATCTAACCCTTTGCGATTCTCCTGCGGAAAGCGATGGAAGTGTACGGTCCAAAGTAAGATAATTTAGCCCCACTTCTATTAAATTAGATGTTCGTTCTTGCAACGCGCTCGAAAGAGTCCTAAACGCTTGCAACTCATCTTCTGAAACTTGGCTATCCAATCCATTTATCCATTCGAGCAGGTCAGATAGACTAAGACTGACCACATCCATAATAGTTTTTCCACAAACTGTTGTCTCCCTCCCAACTTTTCCTAAACCTGCATTGTGACACTCAAGGCATGGTTGATGGGTGATATATTTCTCGATAGAACCTGGAATTTTGATAGGATTGCTCTTATATCGATTCAATAAATAGGGAACAAGACCTTCAAATTTCCCTTCACCAACCTTTTTAGGTTCTTTGATGTTCTTATGTGTCTTCACAAACTCCGGGAAAGTAATTCCATAGAGTAAAAAGTCTCTCTGTTCTTTCGTGTAATTTCGGATGGGCATCTCTGTATCAAAAGGAAAATGATAATGCTTGCTTGCAGCTTGGATTACTTTTTCATAATGCTCTGCAACTCCGGGGTCCCAAAAAATCACCCCACCATTTCTAATGGATTTTTCTTCATCGAGTAATCTTGGTATATTGATACTGATTATTTCACCTATCCCCTTACAAGCTACGCAAGCTCCAGATACTGCATTGAATGAAAAGTGGGCCATTTTCAATTTTTCCAGCTGCTGACCACAATTAGGACAATCAAAATAACTTATTACTTTCTTTTTTGAAGAAGAGCCAGCTTTTTCCTCCTCAACTTCTATCGTTGTCAGTTTATTTTTGTCCTGCAAGGGTTGTGTAATGGTTTTCCCACAGCCTGTACAAGTCTGATGCCCAATAGAAGCGAATAAGTTCCTTAGAATTGTGAGAATACCCGTTTTAGTGCCAACAGTTGAACGCGGATTAAAATCGGTCACACGTTGAGAAACGCCAATGGAAGGGGATAATCCCAAGATATGATCGACCTTTGCCTTTGTGATATGATCCGTAGTCATCCCCAATGATTCCAAGAATTGCCTCAGGCACTCTGTTTGTAAGACATCGGTAGCAATAGAGGATTTGCCCGATCCCGAAGGGCCAGTTAATGCAACTAACTTGCCTTTAGGAATCTCAAAACAGATATTTTTTAAATTATGTTCTCTTGCGCCATGAACAATAATTTTGGCTGGATCATTAGTAACAGGCAGACCACATTTAGACGCGCAAGCAAAATTTCTAAATCTAGGCATTCTCAGCAATTCCTTCTTTTAACCATTTAATTTCTAATGCAAGATGAGCTATCCCATATCTAAGTGACTTGAGACGGATAATTTTTCTGGGAGAATCAGCCAGGGTCTCTAGCCGTTCTTCGGTTTCCTTGTATTCTTCGCATATTTTCTTGGCTTTTTCCAATCTTTCTTGAAACAACCGAATCATCTCCTTTTGATCAGAGACGAAAAAGAGTTTAAGGAGAAACTCGTTGCGAGGAGTTTCCGATCCTGTTGGACTTTCAAGCCATGCCTTTAGTTCCGTCCGTCCTGCCTCTGTTATTGAAAAGACCTCTTTCTTTTTTTTCCCAACGTAGACGATCTCTGAAAGTACTTTTCTTTCCTCTCCCAACACCTTCAACATTGGATAAATAGTCGAATCGGACTCTCGCCAAAAATAGACAGTCGATCTGCTCATAAGAGACCTAATCTCGTAGCCTGTGCAAGGGCCATCCAGGAGCATCCCCAAAATAGCGTATCTTGTTTTATTGATTGATTTCATAAAAATACCCAGTTTCTGGGTATTATATCGAAGCATTGATTTCCTTACAATACACGACAGTTCCCATATAAAATTTTATAAACTCATATTTTTAAACGCCCATCATTCACCCATGGCGCCTAAATCATTTTGCATTCCTATTTGTTTCCAATGACTTATACACTGTTTAACGGGTGATTATGTATCCCTTGTTGTGATAATTTCTCCGATTTTCTATGCTATCGTTCTTTCATCGGAGGTCAGCATGGCAGAAAGAGATAATATTGAAAAACGGGTCTCGAGCTCTGGAAAAATCACTTATAGAGCCAGGATTGAGCTCAAAGGATACAACCGCTTATCAGCTACCTTTGCATCGAAAACAAAAGCTAAGCTGTGGAAACAGCAGACCGAAGCTGCAATGAGAGAGGGGCGGTATTTCAAGACGATTGAGTCAAGAAAGCATACAGTGGGGGATTTGGTTGACAGATATATTCGTGATGTCCTTCCCACGAAAGTCAAAAGTTACAATAAGCAAAAGGCTCAGCTCCATTGGTGGAAAGCTCAATTAGGACACCGTCTTTTGTCAGACCTCACACCAGCTTTGATCGGAGAGCTTCGAGATGTTTTAGCGTCTCAGTCTACGTATAGAGGCACAAAAAGATCTCCAGCAACGGTAGTGAGATATCTTGCTGCTCTTTCGCATGCCTTAAGTACGGCACTCAAAGAATGGGGATGGTTAGAAGATAGTCCAATGAGAAAAGTTACAAAACCAAAAGAACCCAGAGGAAGAGTTCGACATTTGACCAACGAAGAACGTGATGCGCTATTAGAGGAATGTAAAAAGAGTAGCTCCTTCTGTCTTTATCCTGTTGTAATCTTAGGTCTTTCAACGGGCATGAGACAAATGGAAATCATGAATTTAAAATGGACTCATGTCGATTTGGAGAAGGGGATGGCTTTGTTGCGTAATTCCGCAACAGACATGTTTTCTCCCTCTAGCCGCCTAAAATCAAGCTGCCACGTAGCATTTCGGCATCCCTAACTCAGTCATTCTGTTTAACACATCGCACTTAACAGCCAC
>Ga0207686_10000074_pt1 | contig 90647 bp, 75 predicted proteins | sample KBSM24metaG_FD_184396 | JGI IMG/M metagenome (GOLD analysis project Ga0207686, IMG submission 184396) | Miscanthus rhizosphere microbial communities from Kellogg Biological Station, Michigan, USA - KBS M2-4 metaG (SPAdes) (version 2) | ecosystem: Host-associated > Plants > Roots > Rhizosphere >... | reverse complement strand
AATATTATCAACACGTTTATTTATTGGGAAATATTTTTTCTTGGACTTTCCATTGGCATGAATATCTATGCAAAATTAGATAGCTTTTTATAGATATCTGTAGATTTAATTCAGCTGCTGGCAGCCCTTCGTCAATGGAGACGAGACTGGGGTCGCCGCTTTCATCGACGTAGACGATGTAGTCGCTATGTGCAAGGTCAGAAATTTTCATTGTATCCAGGATAGAAAAAAACAAATTCTATTCTGGAACAACGATTTTTTTCATCAAGAATTTATTTTGGCAAACGCCTCTTCTGGCAATTCAGCGCCCAAAGAGAAATGAACTTCTGCCGAGTATAGGCGTTAACCAGCTCCTCTGTCCCTAGGAGGCAAATTGCCGTCGCATTGCCGCCTGTATCTTTCACAATTTCCAGGATGAGCTGAGGGTCTTTCACAACCTGATCCATGAGTTCATTCATTTTGGATGGATCCGTTACATCTGTAAAATTTTAATGCGTCAGTTCTGGAGGAAAAGTTGCAAAAAATCCAGGAAAAATCGGCCGTCGGGTATAACGTTGAACATATGCCCATCCATTATCTGCATCTCGACACGGTCGATTCGACGAACAACTGGGTCAAGTCCCACATTGAAGAGCTTTCATCGTTAACGTGCGTTACTGCTCAAGAGCAAACGGCAGGTCGAGGCAGGTTTAAACGGCACTGGGTTTCTCCACGCGGTGAAAACATCTATGCTACACTCTATTTAACCATTCCACTAGGATCGGGATACCTGACAAATCTCGGACAGATCATGGCGTTTGCCTGCGCCAAAGTTCTCCGTGGGATTGGATTCAAAGCAGAGCTTAAATGGCCCAATGACATTCTGATCCAAGGTAGAAAAATTGCCGGTGTCCTAACAGAAACTGTGACGCAAGACCAAGAGATCGGCGTGATTATTGGCATCGGTATCAATGTGAACATGCCGACAGCTGCTTTAGAGGCGATAGGAGTCCCTGCGACATCGCTGTTACAGCTCTCCCAAAAGAAATGGGACCTTCAAGAAATCCTAGAACTCGTCATGGATCATTTCATTCAAGGTCTCAGTGTGCTCCAAAAAGAGGGCTTTGCTCCTTTCCAAGCCCCTTTTGAAAAAATCCTCGCCTATAAAGGGCAAGAAATCACCCTCACCGATGGCACACACATCCTCAAAGGGCTCTGCCATGCCATTACCAAGGATGGCAGACTTGAACTCAAACTCGCTTCGGGAGAAATCAAACAGGTCACCGCCGGTGAAGTTATACCGCGCCCGGCCTGAAAATGTGAATTTGGGCGGTGTCAAAGCCCTGAGGCTTTGACGAAGCCTTAGTTCGTGAACAGGCTCTACGCAGATGTTCTAAAGTTGATTGATCTTTTTAAAACAATCGACGAGTACGTCGACCTGCGCCGGGTCAAGCCCTAACGTCAATCGGATCGTCGACCTCTCTTCACAGAAAATCATAGTCAAGTTCGGATGGTATAATCCCAAACTAGGACGGTAAAAGATGGGATGACCGCCTTCCATACAATCGATGGTAATACATCCCGCGACCAGCATCGGTCCTCGGATATGATGCAAAGGTCCAGACACCTTAATATCGACAAAGGCAGGATCAGCCCCTTCTTCCACAGGAATAACGCGATAAGCGCCATTTTGATTGAATAGCTTTGAAGGGATTTTACTTAAGAAACTCTTCGTATTATCGAAAATCTGCTTCCGATACTGCTCTAAATAGGGTGCAGCGCTCTGATAGGCAAGACAAAACCAATTCAGACTCAATCGATCGGTCTGCAGCGCTGGATCAGCTAAAAGAGCATCAAATGGTGCCCAAACAGGACTTTGTGCATGGATCATATAAAGTGGAGCGCCGCAATAGTTGTCCATCCCAAAGAGATCAAATTTAAGCCCGCTCCGATAACAGACGATGTTGAGAATGCCTTTCTCGATCTCTTGTTGAAATTGTGTCAGCAAATAGCCCATTTTTGGAGAGTTGATAAAATCAAGAGTGCAATCTAAAGCCAGCGTTAACGGGTTTCCTTCTCGCAAAGTGAGAGCTTTTTGCACAACATCAGCGATTCTTTCCGTCTTATATTCCATGACAGGATATTCGACTCTCTTTAATACCGGATTGAATTGGGCCAAGATTAGATCGGCTTGTCTCCACTCTTCAATATTTGCTACTTCAATTGAAGTCGCTTTCGAAATGAGCTGTGCTGCTTTGATGCACTCATAATATGTATTTTCACCGTAAAGCACATGCGGAGTTTTGCCAATTGTTTTTTGCACCGCTTTAAAGATACCGGTGATGCTTGTCATCCCAGAAGAATGGATTCCATACGAAGTGAGAGATTTGAGTCTCTGAGGAATGGAGGTGAGCAGATTTTGATAGATGGCAGGAAAATCTGCCGCATTAAAGGGGGAAACGATTTCGAGAAGGGAAGAAAGATTCGCATGGATCTGTTCGATATGGCCTGTTAACTCAAAAAACGACATTTCTTCTTGTGCCAAAAGACGAAGCTGCTCTTCTATCCTAGATAACGAAATCTGTACGAGAGCTGATCGGGTAGGAGAACGGAGGATATCATTCCATTTTTCCTCGGAAAACTTTTCAAAAAATCCATTAAGAACTTGCAGCGTCCCTTCCACCATCAGATTTTTCTGAGGATGATCGGATTTCCACTTAAACGAGCGAAGGAAAGAAATGAACTCTTCTTTGAAAGGAGATAGAACTTTGCTTTCTTTAACTGAATTTGTAGGAGGAGAAGCCCATCGATCTAATTCGATGAAATTCGCTGAAAGGCCAAAAGTCGAAATCCAATCTAAAAGCAACCGATGCTGCTGCTCGACTGCTTCAGCTGCAAGCGGAAGTAAACAAATCCCTCCTATCGAGGATTGTTGATGCCTCTCTATGCAGAAAATATCGGTAAGGTTTAATCCGCGTTTTTTGCATGCGCAAGACAATTGGTCGCGATAGGTTTCCCATTTAGTGAGCCACTTTTCTCGATCTTCATCCATGAGAACATCCGTTAGATCGACAATGATCGGTGAACTGCAAGCCGCTATTTTTTCAATCACTTTAGGAATTGATTCATCTTGAGCAACCTCAATGCAGGAAGGGAGAAACTCTCGGATGTCAAAAGGGCGGGTCAAAACCAAGGGGAATTCTTGAGGATGAGGGAGCGACTTTTTCCAATCTTCGACCCGATTGATATATGTCGTTGACTGTTTTATCCAGGGGCTTCTTGCATAACAACAGCCGGTCGTCTCCGGATGCACTTGAACTGAAATGCCAAAGCACGGGCAAATCCAATCGACCATCGTTGCAAAAAAACCTGTCGATTTGGCAAGCCATCTTTTTTCTAAGAAATAAATGAGCTGATAGTCATCCTCGGAAAAAGCAGGAACTTGAGCAAGCATTTTTTTATTTTGATGCCACGATGACTGAGAAAGGGGAATTTCTCCAAGCCAAGGTTTCTTTGTCATCTGCGAAAAAAGTCGCTGAGCCCCGCTATCGCATAAACGGCTTAATAAAAGACATTCTTTGCCGAACATGGCGGTCTGAGGCGATAAATGTGAAAGGCCCCACCCAACACGCGCTAAAAGGGATGCGGATTCTAGTGCTGTTCCAGCACAACAATAAAAAATGCGCTCTGACAGTTCTTGAAGGATTAATGACGGGTTGTCTTCATCTGCAGTTTCAACACTGCCTGCCCCTAAAATCATTAATAAAAACGGTAGAATCATAGCATAAACGGCTGTCTTGCAAGTGCCCCTGATCTTGTCTATAATTGAATGGTATTTTTTTCGCTAGATTACATGTCTTTTATTGTTTTAGGAATGAAAGATCGGGGACTACGACGAGGTCTGGATGCACCCGCGCCTGCAGAATCTGCTGAATTGCGTTCAGCGTCGATCCTGTTGCCGAATGGCAAGAAGTGCAAGAGCCTTGATAGGCAATGCTCAGCTCGTGCTGATCTGAAAGAGCGATGATCTGGATCCCGCCGGCATCGAGCTCGATATAAGGGCGGATCTCTTTTTGGATGATCTCTTCAACAACCCGGATCCTTTCAGGGTTAGGAAGTGTTTCCCAATGGGGATATAACCCCCCGGAAATGTCTGGATGGATCGGCGAATCACTATAGACATCATCATAAGGAATGTCCGTGCACTGCTCCGCAGCCGTTTCAATTGCGCTGAGAACTAAATTCAGATGACCGTAAACTTCAGGTGGAAACGCCTCTTTGTCATTTTTATCGCGCACTTCCCGATCGATCAGATCTGCGCTGACGCGTTTGGCTTGTTCGTAGTTTTTTCGCAGCAGCAGCTGGCATGCTGCCTCTAAAGCTCCAATCAAGGCCGAAGCGCCAAAAACTTGATACCGGATATCAGCGATGCTGCCATCGGTCTCATCGACAAGCCAATAGAGTGTCAGGGCATTGCCTGAAGCGATACTGCCCTCTCGTGCAATCACCAGTCTCAATCCCCTTCCTAGGACTTCTTCCGGAACAAAAAAACCTACGTATTGGGGATGTTCGATTTTCTGCGTTAATTTTTTGCTGTAGTGCGCCCAAGGATAAGAAAGATAGAAAATGTCTTTATTCATAGGGCAGCACTTAAGGTGGAGAGTTTACGGACCGACGAGACAATAATGTCCAATGCTTCAGCAAGGTCATCTTCAGTCGTTTCATGGGTGATGGAAAAACTGAGCGCTGATTGCGCAAGCTCTTCAGAGACGTTTTTGAGCTGAGCTGAAAGCTTTTGGAATTGTCCCCCGCCAAGACTTGCATAGACTTGCCTGCGATGCAGATAATAGAGGAGAGCTTCGGACATCACGCTAGGAAAGGCAGCACATGTCACAGCGGGGAGTCTGTCAGCCTCTTGAAACAAGATCACGGTATCGGGAAGTGCTATTTTAAGTTCGGCTTCAAAGGTATCGCGCAGGCGTGCTGTCTCCATTGCAAATTGCCCCATCCGCTCAATTTCCTCTTCAACAGCAAGGGATAGACCGCTGAGCGCGGCAACGTGGCGTCTGGATTCATGTGGTTTTGTCTTTTGAAAAAGCCCGCCGATGCCTTGCGGGGTATGGATTTTATCCCCATCAAAGGTCAGAAAATCAACGCCGAGTTCATCGAAAGAGATCGGTAGTTTTCCTACCATGGCACTCGCATTGAGATGAACTTTGACGCCCTTGGCATGGCAGATCCGGACGATGTCAGCAACCGGTTGGATCACACCCGTGAGCGCATTTGCCCATGAAATCGAAAGAAGCGCGGTTTTAGGTTTGAGCGCTTCTTCTAAAGCAGAGAGTTTTATCATTCCGTTTTCCGCGACAGGGAGAAGCCGCGTAACACAGCCGAGTTGTTCTAAGCGACTCAGTGAAAGAAGAATCGGAGCTTCTTCAATCGATGTTGTGAGCAGATGATTGCGGCCTGTCTCTCGGATTTCATCGAAATAGAAACTCATTAGCATCTGGAAAATCGCTTCAGCGCCGCCTGTTGTGAGGACAAAGTGACTCCGCTCGTTGGCTCCTAGCAATAGATAAAGTTTTTTGAGCGCGACGTCGACATCTTCGTAGAGCTCCTGACCTTTTTGGTGAGGGGCAGAAAGGGTCCCCCATTTGTGAAGGAAATAGTGGTTCATCCGCTCGATCACAGCGGGAGATGGACGAGAAATAGTCTGGTGATCGAGATAGATTTCCTTACGCATCTTTGTGCCAGCGGCCCCCTTCAAAGGTATAAATCACAGGAACACCGGTCGCCATTTCGAGGTTGACGACTTGTTCTGGAGTGAGTTTATCCAGGAACATCACAATCGAACGGAGGGAATTTCCATGAGCAGAAATTAAGACATTTTTCCCTTGATTCAAAAGTGGAACAATCTTTCCTTGGAAATATGGGATCGACCTTGCTGCTGTCATCTCCAGACTCTCGCCTTTGGGAGGCGGGACATTAAAACTTCTTCTCCAAATTTGAACCTGATCAGCTCCAAATTTTGTTCGCATTTCATCTTTGTTCATCCCTTGGAGCTCGCCATACATCCGCTCATTGAGCTGCCAAGCGGTGTGGACGGGGATGCACTCTTTTTTCGTCGCTTCGCTATAAATCTCCGCCCAGTCTTTCAGCTTGCCCTCTGTATGGATCACACAAGGGACCTTTTCGCCTTCGTGGACGCTCATCGCCAGCATCGCAGTCATTTGGGCCCGAATGAGGGGCGACGTAAAAATCACATCTATCGGGATCTTAGAAATTTTTTTACCCGCTTGGAACGATTCTTCGATCCCTTTAGCGCTGAGTGGGATATCGACCCAGCCTGTAAAAATATTTTTCTCATTCCAAAGAGATGCGCCATGACGTAATAAAATTAATTTGGCCATTGTATTTCCTTCTAATTATTGGTACCATTTTACCATTATGAAGCGCTTGAGTAAAGCATTAGCCGCTGCCGGGGTTGCCTCTCGAAGGGCCTGTGAGCAATTAATTTTTGACGGGAAAGTCACCGTCAACGGTAAAATTGTCACTACACCTCAAACTTTAGTCTCCTGGGAAAACGACGACATCTGCGTCGACGAAATTCCTCTCAAAAAAGAACAGGAAAGAGTTTATTTTATTTTGAATAAACCAAAAGGATATATTTGCACAAATGCACGCATCGGCTCAAAAAAGCTGGTGATCGACCTTTTTCAAGACCTTCCTTACCGTTTGTTCACCGTCGGACGCCTCGATCGCGATACCACCGGACTATTGCTCGTCACCAATGACGGCCATTTTGCCCAAGAGGTGATCCACCCTTCAAAAGGCCTCACGAAAGAGTATCTGATCAAAGCATCCCAAGAGGTCACCCACGAACATCTCACTTCGATTGCCCGCGGCGGCATCATTGAGGGAACCCGTGTCAAACCTGTCCGGGTGGTCAAAATGCGTAAAGGGACCGTGAAAATTGTCGTTCGCGAAGGCAAAAAAAGAGAAGTCCGTCTTCTCGCTCAAAAAGCCGGCCTGGATGTCGTCTCCCTCCATCGCATCCGCATCGGAGCTTTAGTTCTTGGAAATCTCGACATCGGAGAGTACCGTCCGCTGACCGAGAAGGAAAAAAAATTACTCCTCAATTCCGAATAAGATGCCCGTTCATGGCATAGAATGGTTCTTTGACAATCTCAGCAATAGCCTTCAGCCAATCTTGGCTGAGGTTCATTGCAGGACAACGGAAAGCTTCCAAGCCTTGCGCGCGGATCGCTGGAAGGTATTGATATTCGATTTCAAACAGCGTCTCGATATGATCAGAAGTAAACGAGAGCGGAATAAAAACAACATTCCGTCTGCCATGATTCCATGCCTGAGGAATCTCGCACATTTCGCTAGTGTAAGGCCTAAGCCATTGCCCTGGTCCAAATTTTGACTGAAAGGCAATTAAGCTATGTGCCTCGGGAAAACCTTTCCGGATCTCGTCGAATGATTTGTGGCACTCTTTTTCATACGGATCACCTTCGTCTACAAAATCTTGAGGAAGCCCATGCGCTGAAAAAAAGAGAACAACCTCGCTTTCTTCGAGTTGCTCTTTTTTCAAAAAATCCCGAATGACCGTTTGCATCGCAGCTACGTAGCTCGGATGAGCCGGATAGGAACGGATCCAGCGCATCTTTGCAAGAGCTGTTTCACCGATATTTTTTTCAAAAAACCGTGCAATACTTCCGGTCGTTGCGTAGCTAAATTGGGGAAAAAGAGGAAAAACAATGAATTCCTCTGCACCGCTTTCTCCGATTTTTTGAAGTGTTTCTCGATGGGTTTCTTCCAGATACCGATGGAACGTGATCACTGGCAAATTTAAAAGCACTCTGAGTTCTTCCGCAATCGTTTCGGTGTCTTGAAAAATTGGCGATTTTCCTCCAATCAATTTGTAATCATGTGCGACGATCTCGGCGCGTTTGAGAGCTCTTTTTTTGAAAAACCATTTTTCAAAAAAGCGTGGAAATGACGTCCTGATCACATCGCCGTCCGTCAATAGTTCTGTGAGAAACGAGGGAATCTCTTCTAATGACCTTGGACCTCCAAAATTCACAAGTATGACGCTTGACATAATTGATATCTTATCAGCATGGTCAAAATTATGTGTGTTCTTTTTCGAGCCTATACCGAACGTGACTCAAAAATTGGTTTTTGGCTGCGTTGGCTACGCTGCAAATTTTCTTTCGTCGCTCGCGCCCCTGTCATATCCCGGGGCTCGCACAATGGTCGCTCGCTCCAAGAAAAAAATTTGCGCGGCCTCCTTGCCAAATTCCCAACTTTTGAATCACGTTCGGTATACCGATTTGCCATTGCAATCGCTGGATGCCTCTTTTTTTTCAGCTGCAGCAGCAGTAAAGCTAGCTACGATTATACCATTGCTTTCGATCCCGAGTGGTATGCGTTGAGCGTGCCTGGGAGAGAAGCCGCTTTGACCGCTTTTACCACTGAACTCATCATGGAGATCAGCAAACTCGAAAAAGTCAACATCGGAGTCTATGAACGAAGCTGGAGCAATTTAATGTATGCGCTCCAAGAAGGAGAGTGCGATGCCATCTGCTCCTCACTACAGCCGTACCTTTTTTATGAAAAACTGTACCGTTTTTCTAACTTATACTTAATGACAGGGCCTGTTCTGGTCACACTTGCTAAATTCCCTGATAAATCATTAGAAAAATTCAATGGAGACATCATCGGCATCCAACGCGATTCTAACGGGGTGCTTGTCTTAGAAAAATATCCCAGCATTATCCAAAGGACTTACGATTCTATCCCACAAGCTTTAATCGATACGACCAAAAGTGAAATCGATGGAGCCATCGTCGACATTTTATCTGCTCAGGCCTACACCAGCGATCTATTCCAGGGTCAATTGAAGGTCGCTACGCCTCCCCTAACGCAAGAAGGCTTCCGCATCCTATCCATGAAAAATCATAAGCCGGAACTCATCCGCATCTTCGATCGCGGCCTTGCGCGCCTCAAATCCAACGGCACCTATGCTACTTTAGCCAAGAAGTGGCGCCTGACTGAGTCTGTTGAAAAGTAGCACCTGTTATTTATTTAAGATGCGGCACTTATCGTGCTCACTATATTCATCGCGGACGCGCGCTAGCTCTTTAGGATCGACCGGGCACGGCTTGATATTCCAGACAAGTTTGGCATAGTTATGGACCGATTCGTCTGAAGAGAAGCGGCCCATGCCTGCAATGTTATGTAGCGCATATTCTGCCCATTTCGCAGGCTGCGCATAGAGCTCTTCGACTTTTTTCTGTGCGTCATAATAGCTTTGTAAGTCGCCGAGAATGAAATATTTATCGATGGGATCGGAATTGTGCCGCTCTAGTAGAGCATGGTAGATGCTGGAAAAGGATTGATGCTGCTGATCATTTTCTGCTAGTGAATGGTCTCGGAGTGCATCAACGGCTTGCCGGATCGGCAGCTGGTGCATATAGATGTCCCAGGGATTATAACTAGGCATCGCGGCAGCGATTTCCTCCGCTGTCTTCCCAAAAGCAAACGGCCACCAGGCATCTCCAATCGCCTGCCGCATTTCAATCGTCGCGCCATCTTGCGTACCTATAGTCAGGGCACCGTTGATCGCCAACTTCATATTCCCTGTACCTGAGGCTTCCGTCCCAGCCGTTGAAATTTGTTGTGACAAATCGGCCGCAGGGATAATCACTTCTGCGCGGCTAACATTGTAGTTTTCCACAAAGGCAATTTTGAGCATTTTGTTGACGACAGGATCGGTATTCACCTTCTTTGCGACGGCAAAAATCAGATCGATGATTTTTTTGGCCATGTCGTACCCCGGCGCGGCTTTTCCGGAAAAGATCGCCATCCGTTTGATTTTTCGGCTGCTCGGATTTGCTTTGAGCTCATGATAGAGGATAATTAAATGGAGGACATTCATAAGCTGCCGCTTGTATTCGTGGATCCGTTTGATCTGAACATCGAATAGCGCTTCTTCATCCAGAGGCGCAAAATGACCGACGATCTTGCCTTGAAAATCGCAAATCGGATTTTTCTCCATTAGATAAGTGATGAAATTTTTCTTATTCTGCTTTTTGATCTCTAAAAACTCTTTTTGCGCACTAGCATCGGCGGCAAATTTTTCCAATTGCTTGATCTCGGTAAAATCGGTGATCCATTTTGCCCCAATTCTCTTAGTGATGAATTCTGCAAGTCGCGGATTGGAGTGTAGAAGAAACCGACGCTGCGTCACTCCGTTGGTGACATTGACGAACTTGTCATTTTCCATCTCGTAAAAATCTTTAAAGACCACTTTTTTTAAAATCTCTGTGTGTAAAGCAGAGACACCATTCACTTTATGGGAACCATAAATTGCAAGATGCGCCATCCGGACCTGGCCGTCTTGAATGATCGACATCCTCCGGACCCGCTCTTCATCCCCGGGAAATTTTTGCCGCACTGAATTGCAGAGCTCTAAATTCAGCCGTTCGATGATATGGTACTGACGAGGAAGAAGATATTGCATTCGTCCTTCATTCCACTGTTCGAGCGATTCTTTTAAAACTGTGTGATTAGTATAGCTGCAGCACGTTTTGACTACTTCCCACGCTTCTTGCCACGAAGAATGATATTCGAGTAAAAGCAGTCGCATCAGCTCCGCAATCACAAGCGCAGGATGTGTATCGTTGATCTGGATCCGCACGCGATCTGCAAACGAAGAAAGGTCAGGATTATGCGCTAAGTGACGATGGATAATATCTTGGATCGACGCAGATGCCAGCAAAAATTCTTGCTTGAGTCGGATTCTTTTTCCGACTTCGTTGTTGTCGTTAGGATAAAGGACATCGGTCAGCACCGTATTTTCCGAAGCTTGGTCTAACAAACCTGCGTTAAATCTTTGCAAGGCAAAGTTGCGAGGAGACTCTTTTGTCGTCCAGATCCGCAAAGTACAGACATTGAAATCATCGCCTCCACTGTAGCCGATGATTGGCAAGTCGTAAGGAAGCGCTCTCACTTCCTCATAATCTAAGATGTCGACCATCTCGACGCCTTTTTTATTGACGACCTTCACAGGCCTCCCGGCAAATTTGACCCCCTCGGAGTGATGATCTCGTCTAAATTCCCAAGGATTTTCATGTAAGAGCCAGGCTTCAGGTCTCTCGACTTGAATGCCGTCCCAAATCTCCTGCTCAAAGATCCCATATTGGTATCTCAGTCCATAGGCAACACCCGGATAATTCTGAGTCGCCATGGAATCGAGAAGGCATGACGCCAATCTCCCCAGGCCGCCATTACCAAGAGCTGGATCTCTCTCTTGCTTCACCAGCTGCCCCAAATCTCTTCCCAATCTCTTCAATGCCGTTTTGACCAGGTCGGTCGCATGCATGTTGGTGATGTTATTACCCAGCATCTTGCCCGGCATATATTCCATGCAAAGGTAGTAGAGGATGCGGGCTTGGGAATTGCGCATCGTATGGAATGTCGCCGTCCAGTTGATCATGATCTCCTCACGGAGCGTCATGGCAAGAGCACGATAAACCTCTTCTTCATGGGCCTCATCGACCGTGATCCCCATCATAGTGATCAAATAATGTTTGATTTTACTTGCCAGCCTTTCGGCCTGCATGTTGAGAATGTCTTGATCCATTAAAAACAGTCTTTAACAGAACTGGGGAATATCAGGAAAGCAGGTAAGACAAAAACTTCGATTAGATCGTGCGGATAGGTTTAATTTGATCTTGTAAAAATCTTTTTGCATCGCGAAGCTCAGTTTGTTGAGATATTTTTGAGGCTAAAGAAGAGGGGTCATCTTTTAATTTTCTGTATTCAGTTCGCACTGCCTTGAATTTCTCTTCCAATCTCTGTTTTCTGCGTCCATCGATTTGACGAACTTTACCCTCCAGTGCATCCTGTCGATACATGGGGGCGTACCCCAATTTCGTAATCCAGGATAAAATAATTAAAGAAACGACTCCTACGACATGGAAAGCTACTTTATAGAGATTGTCAAAAGCTGGAATGCGTAACTTTTCAAAGAATAAAATCGTTATCGCATAAGCAGCACACGACAATAAAAGAACAGAAGTCACCCTCTTCTCCCAAAAATCGAAAATATCTGGGGTGAGTTCCTTGAGTTCCTGATTTTCGGATGAAACAAGCTTATATTCCTCTTCGTCCAGCTTGGTGAGATATTCGCACAATGGCTTGCCTTTCAATTCCGAAGCCTGACTTACAAACAAATTTTTGTAAGAAATGAGATCAGGTTTTTCTATGAACCCTGTGAAATTAAAATTTAATGCTTGAACAGCCATTTTTCGTCCTTTTTTGCCCAAATTTATACCACGCGTGTGCATTTGCCCGTGAATAATTTTACCCCGCTTGCTCTGTTTGAGCTGTTTCCCGATGAATCATTTTCTAGGGGAAAATGATTCATCGGGAAAGTAAATTACCCCAAATGTCTCCTGGGAAATAAGCGTCTCAAATCAAAAATACGTGAAATCCACCCCACCAGCAGGAAAATTGCATGATAAATAGCTTGCGAAGAGAAACAAGATCCGCTTCGCGGGAAGATCGGGCAGGATTTGCAGGATGGTCTCATTTTTATCCTGCCTATCTTGCCGACATTGTCGATCCTGTCCATCCTGTTTTTCTCTATGAACACATCACGTCAAGAGGTTTATCATGCAATTTCCCTGCTGGTTGGATGGATTTACCCAATGGAGGATCAGAGTTATACCCAAGGAACTTCAAAACTTGGTTTTTGACTGCGCTAGCATCCCCACCTTTGCAGCCGCGTCCATCGACCATGTGCAAGCACATGGCCTGCTTCCGCGTCGGCTGCGCCTGCTGCAAATCTGGGGCGCTAGCTTTGTCAAAAACCAAGTTTTGAAGTTCCTTGGGTATATGAGCAATTTTTCTCTGTTTTTCTTAATCTTCGAAAAAACTCGTCCAATAAGGTAAAATGAAGAGCAATGCATATTAAAAATTTGCTAATTAAATTTTTTATTGCGTTTGCGAAACCGTTTATCCAAACCAATACGGGTGACCGGTTCCTCATTGTATCGACAACAGGCCTTGGCGATACGTTGTGGGGCACACCAGCAATTCGGGCTCTGCGTGAGTCTTATCCTGACGCCTATATCGCCGTCATTACGACAGCTCTTGGCAAGCAAGTCTTAGAGAGCAATCCTCATATCAATGAGATCTTCGTCGTCAAAGAACCGCCGCTTTTTTCATTGCTGAAACTATTACCGATACTGATCCGGAGGAAGATTTCCAAGGTTTTAGTTTTTCATATCTCTCAGCGGCCTCTTCTTCCATTTTGCGCTTTGCTCGGCGCTGGACGAATCATCGGAACAGAAAAAATCAACAAAGGCCTCGATTTTCTGCTCACCGACAAACTGGAAACAAAAAGAATCCACGAGATCGAAAGACGCCTTGAAATGGTCCAAACAGCCGGCGCCAAGGTCTCATCCAAGCACATGGAATTTTATTCCTCAGAGGACGATCATCGAAAAGCTAAAGAATTGCTTCCTACCGGATTAGTTGTCGGTCTTCACCCAGGCGCTAAAGACCGCTTTAAACAATGGCCTCCTTCGCACTTTATTCAACTCGGCCGTCTTCTCAAACAAAAACTCGGCTGCCAAATTGTCGTCACAGGAACACCTGCAGAAAAATCTTTAGTCGAGAGCATTGCTGGGTCAATTGAAGGGGCTATCGGAGTTTATGAAGGCGTGACAATCCCAACCCTGGCAGCTCTGCTCGACAAGCTCTCTCTTTATATCACCAATGACACAGGGCCTCTCCATATTGCCTGCGCCTCTACCACTCCGACCATTGCACTGTTTACTCCGACAGATCCTGTGCTCTGCGGGCCGTATTACGCTCCCCACGTCTCTGTTCTTCAAAAAAAACCAACCTGTTTTCCCTGTTTGAAGAAAAAATGCAACGAACCGTTCTGCATGCTGCAGATTTCCACGCATGAAGTCCTGCAAACTGCGCTAGAGCTTTTGGAGAAAAATTCATGAACCTCTCCGTGGTGATCTTGAATTGGAATGGCAAAAATGACACCCTAGCTTGCCTCACCTCCCTAGAGAATCAAGGAGCACCCTTTGAGACGATCGTTGTCGACAACGGCTCGTCCGACGATTCCGTTACACAAATTACAAAAAGATTTCCCACCGTTACCCTATTGGAAACCGGTAAAAATTTAGGTTACGCCGGCGGCAACAATGTCGGCATTGAGCATGCGCTAAGACAGGGAGCAGACCTAATCCTGCTCCTTAATAACGACACGGTTGCGGGCACCCAATTTATTGTAGCATTACTCGAATCCGCTAAAAACTCTCCGAAAGCAGGTATTTTCGGAGCCTATCCACTCCGGATGGCCGATCCGGAAAAAATCGACCATTTAGGCGGCAGATGGAACAGCGCCACTGCAACCTTTGATCTGATCGGGTTAGGCGCAGCTAAAGGCTTTAAAACCGACCAGATGCTCGACTATGTCTGCGGCTGCTGCATATTAATCCGAAGACAGGTCTTTGAAACAATCGGCCTCTTGGAACCGACCTTCTTCCTTTTTTGGGAAGAGGCCGACTTCTGCATGCGGGCTAAAAAAGCCGGGGTTATCATTGAGATCTGCTATGAAGCTGAGCTCCTCCATAAAGTCTCTGCTTCCTTTGTTGGAGGCACTCCTCATAAAACGTATTTTTGGTGGCGCGGACGGTTTCTATGGATAGAAAGAAATTGTTCTAAAGAAGAAAAAGATCGGCTGTACCAGACGATCCTCTTTCCGGAGATGCGCCATCTATTAAAACTTCGTCTAATCAAGAGTTTTCAACTTCTCTTGCTTACACTCATTCAAAGAAAAAATCTCTCTCAAAAAAAGAACAAGCTCCTGCAATACAAGGCCGCCCTTGAAGGATACCGGGATTTCCGCAACGCTTCTTTTGGGAGCGGCCCCGCCTGGCTCTTTGGTAATCAAGAATTTGAATCGTAGCGAAAAAATTCCGTACCTGATAAACGTGTAGGAGAGGGTAGAGTAAGAAGCTCACTGTTAACCTGAACTTTGGGTTTAAATCCTTCAGAGACAGCAAGGTTTTCGAGGGATTTTTTCATTTTTTTGCGCAGAGAATAGTCAGAATGCCTATTCTCAAGCAAAAAAATGCAAAAAGCACCGGAAAAGTTGCTGTCTCTGAAAGATTTAAACCCAAGGTTCAGGTTATTAAATACCCTTTTAAGGATTTTATATGCGAAAAGCTTTGCTTTGGCTGCTCCCCTTTATTCTTTTGCTCTCAGGTTGCGAAAACAGCCGCGTGATCGTCAACAATGTCGATGAACGGGAAGCCAACGAGATCATCGTCTTTCTCGCGAGTAAAGGCATCAATGTTCAAAAAATCGCTGCGCCGACGGCTGTCGGCGTCGCTGCGCAAAACAACACTCCAAAGTACAGCCTTTCCGTGAGTGAAAAAGATATGAACGAGGCGATGGCCATCCTCAACCAAAATGGACTGCCGCGTAAACAAGGGACAAACTTGCTTGAGCTATTTGCAAAACAAGGCTTGATGACGACAGATAAAGAAGAAAGCATCCGGTATCAGGCAGGCCTAGAGCAGCAAATTGCCAACACCATCCGTAAAATCGATGGCGTTATCGATGCTGAAGTCCAACTTGCCTTTCCTGAATCATCAGGAGCCGCAACTACAGGCGCAACTCCCCAAGCACCGCTTCAGCGCGTCACTGCCGCTGTCTATGTCAAACACCAAGGAATAGTCGATGATCCTAATAGTCATCTTGTTTCAAAAATTAAGCGTCTGGTCGCAGGCAGCGTCAATGGCCTCGATATCAATGACGTGACTGTCATCTCCGATCGGTCCCGCTTCACCGATGTCACCTTATCAGGCGCATTAGAAGGAGCCACAAACCCGCCACGCGACTATATCAGCGTCTGGTCGATTGTGATCGCCAAGCAATCTCTTCCCAAGTTTCGCCTCCTCTTTTTCCTGCTCATTACCTGCAATATTGCCTTCCTTATCATAGCGCTTTGGATGGTGTGGAAAGTCTATCCTATCTTGCGCGAGCATGGAGGATTGAGACAACTGCTCAATCCAGCCCCGATGGAAAAGCCAGAAGAGCCTCCTAAACTAGAATGAGATCATCCTGCAAGATCGCTCTTAAATCTTTTCTTGAGCAATGCTCTCCTGCAGAGCGGTCTTCTCTCGTTAATTATTTAGCGCCCATCGACAAACAAAGTTTAGAGAAACTACCCAAGACTTATGGCAATCCTCTCCACGACATGGAATCTCCAGAAGAGCTCCTCCGTCACATCCATCCGTCTTGGTTGTCGCCTTTTCTCCGAACACTTTCTGAGAAAGACATTGGGTATTTCCTAGCAGCTATAGGACATCCCCTCTCAAATGTTGTCGGGAAAGAACTCCTCTATGCAGGGACAATTCCAACTTTATCCAAGCTGGGAAAGGACTATCTCCAGAAAACCATTTTGGGCTATCTAACCGCTGAAATTGATGATCTTCTGCCTCTTTCTTTTCTTCCTGAATCGCCTCTCAATGCCCTTCTCGATATCAAAAACGAACTCTTAAATCTCTCGTTAGATTTCCTTGGACTCCATGATCTCTGCGTGGAGGTTAAACAAATCATCGAAAAAACCAAGCTGAAAAAAATCAACGCAGCTCTTTCGATGAACCAGCAAAAATACCTTAAAATCCTTCTCCAAAGCCCAGAACCTGTCGCCTTTGCCAAGATGGGCCTTTCCAACTGGAATGAAGACCCCGAAAAGCTGAAGACACTAATCCGTCAACGCGGCGCCAACCGTCTAGGTAAAGCCCTCTTTGCGCAAGATCCAAGCTTGATTTGGTACGTCTTGCACAAATTAGACTTTGAACGCGCCCTTCTCGTTAAAAAACTCATGTCCCCGATGGACAATAGCCGCGCCGTTCAAATTCTCATCGCACAAATTATTGAATATATTACCTACATGAGGCAGTCCCATGAGTAAATTATTTACCCTGATCGAAGACGAAGAAATCCATCTTGCCTCCAATAAAAAAGTGATCCCTTTAAAAGATTTCAGCACGCTGATCGAGGCCGTCGAGATCCTTGAGAAAGCGCGCCAAAACGCGGAAGAGTATCGCGCCCGGACCGAAGCTGAATGTCTTGAACTGCGCGAGGCCGCTAAAAAAGAAGGGTATCAAGAAGGTTTAGAGCAGCTCAATGCTAATATCATTGGCCTTGACCAAGAAAAAAAACGGCTCCGGCATGAGATGAACAAGCTCATCTTGCCCTTAGCCCTTAAAGCTGCAAAAAAGATCGTTGCCAAGGAACTTGAGATGAACCCTGAGACGATCGTCGACATCGTGCTTCAGGCGCTTTCTCCCGTGCTTCAAAACCATCAAATCACGATCTGGGTTAATAAAGCCGATAAAGACATCTTAGAAAATGAGAAAAATCAACTGAAAGAAAAACTCGAACAAGTCCAAAGCCTTTCGATCAAAGAAAGAGACGATGTTGCCCAAGGCGGCTGCATTATTGAAACCGAATCAGGCATCATCAATGCCAGCATTGATAATCAGTGGCGTGCCATTGAATCTGCTTTTGATAAATACTTAAAAGCGTAGGGGACGTCTTCAAAATCAAGGTTCGTCGATTTCCGAGATTATTTTGGCCGACTTTTTGATTCTTTTTGTAGGGTCCATATGCGAGAGTTGATATTGACCCTACAAAAAGAATCAAAAAGTCGGCCAAAATAATCTCGGAAATCGACGAACCTTGATTTTGAAGACGTCCCCCAGTACACTGCTATCCTACACCATGGCTGGTTTGCAAATGAAAAATTTAAGAATCGTATTGTTTGTGCTTTTGATCTGCGGATGTGTCTCGCTTTTTGGCCAAGATGAACTCCCACTCTCTGTTCAACAAGGAGAAGTCGGAAATCCTCCAGCCCTGATGTCCCAGTTGGCTGTGTTAACAGGCCTTTCGATCCTGCCATTTGCCGTGATGCTCTTGACGTCGTATGTCAAAATCGTGGTGGTTCTTTCTTTACTCCGGAATGCTCTTGGAGTTCAACAATCTCCTCCTAACCAAGTGCTGAACGGCGTTGCCCTCTTAATGACGATCTATGTGATGTTTCCGACAGGGCTTGCGATGTACAATGCCGCGAAAGAGACGATCAATACGAATCAGCCTAAAGAGCTATTCACAGGAGCGACTGCGACGTATTTGATTGATGTGGTCGATGCAGGGAAAGAACCACTCAAGGACTTTTTGCAGCGAAATACGATAGGCAAACATATCACCAGCTTTTATCAACTTGCTTACCGATCTTATCCAGAAGAATTCAAATCTTCTCTGAAACAGACCGATTTTCTTGTGCTCATCCCCGCCTTTATCACCACTCAGCTAAAAGCGGCCTTTGAAATCGGCGTGGTCATCTATCTTCCGTTCTTTGTCATCGATCTTGTGACGTCCAATATTTTGCTTGCCATGGGAATGATGATGCTTTCGCCTTTGACGATCGCCTTGCCGTTAAAATTATTGCTGCTAGTCATGGTCGACGGCTGGACGATTTTGATTCAAGGATTGGTCTTAACCTTTAGGTAGCGAATGTTTACAACAGAACTCTATCAGCTCTCATATCAAGCTCTTTTGATGATCTTGATCTTATCAGGACCGCCTATCTTGATCAGTATGGCTGTCGGTCTTTTCGTCGCTATCTTACAAGCAGCGACACAAATCCAAGAGCAAACGCTTTCTTTTACCGTCAAATTGATCGCGGTTATTTTCACACTGATTCTCATGGGAGGCTGGCTGGGCGGGCAAATTGTGCAGTTTACCAATACCATTTTCCAAAACTTTTATAAATGGAATCCTTGATAGCTGCGGTAGATACTTCCGATTACGTAAGCTTTGTTTTAAGCTTCCCGAATGTTCCTCCGCTATCGGTGCTCACGTTGTTTTTTTTGGGACTGATGCGGATGGCGCCGATTGTTGCACTGGCGCCGTTTTTAGGATCCAAACTGCCAGGAAGCGTCAAAATCGGAACAGCGATTGCTCTGACGGCAGTATTCCTTCCGTATCTGATTTCACATGCAAAAACACCGATTGTGACGTATGACTCTCTTTTTGCCTGTTATTGTTTAAAAGAACTGTTTGTTGGATTTGTCATCGCTTTTTTAGTCAGCATTCCTTTTTATATTGCACAGTCTTCCGGTGTGCTGATCGATTTTTTACGTGGATCTTCTGCGTTGCAGATCCAAGATCCCATCATGCAAAGCCAAAGCTCTTCCATCGGCCAGCTCTATAACTACATCTTCATTGTTCTTTTCTTTGATATCGGCGGTCCGTTTGTTTTCTTCGAAGGCGTACTCAATTCGTACTCGATTATTCCGGCTGATAGTTTTATTCCGGCGGCTTTTTTCAGCCTACAAATGCCGTTTTGGCAATTCATGCTAGGAGTTTTGACGAAATTCTTAGCAGTCTCTTTACAATTAGCAGCCCCTTCTTTAGTCGCTGTTTTGATGGCAGAGATGTTTTTAGGAATTGCAAACCGACTTGCACCTCAAGTGCAAATTGCTTTCTTAGGGATGGCGCTGAAATCATTCGTTGGTCTTGCGCTGCTCTGGGCAGGATGGTATTTCATTCTGCAGCAAATCGGCAAACAGTCGATCGTGTGGCTCCAAACGCTCAACCAGCTGATCTTTTCTATTCCGCAGTAATCGAATTGAATTCATTTGACGCGAAATGGGATTTCTTCGTAGATTGAATCCCATCGTTTGAAGAACTACGTGAGCGTTCTCCTGTTTCCTTTGAAGAGACTTCTCTTCGCCTAGTGAGAGACTAGGAGAATGCTTGCTTTACAAAATGAACCGATCCAAACCCAGGGGGATCTATTATGAAATTCGGAATGAATAAAGTGTTGCCTATGTTGGCAGCCCTCACAACTCTCGCGAGCATCACTTGCTCTGCTGATGATATGCAAATGCGCAACCTTGAAAACCGCGTTAGTGCTCTTGAGCAACGCCGTGGTTCAAATGGCATGATCAACCCTCCGGCTCGCCCTGTCGTCCGTGATGGCGTTGACCTCTGGATCCAAGCGGAAGCGCTTTATATGCACGCAACAGAAGATTGCCTCGCCTATGGCCTTAAAAACGACACTCCTGTCGCTGCAGGAACAACAGCCGTTGATGGAAGAACTAAAAACGTCGATTACAGCTGGAACTGGGGTTTCCGTGCCGGGATTGGATACAACCTTCCTCACGATGGATGGGACATGCTTCTCAATTGGACGTGGTTCCAAGCCAGTGAGTCTAAAACTGAAAAACCAGCGGCACCTGAAACTGTTCTTCCTACACAATTAGCGGCTCAAGTCGGTACATTGAGCTTTCCATCATCAAAAGGGCGTGCGACACTCCACATGAACTTACTCGATTGGGAAATGGGCCGAGAGTTCTTTGTCAGCAAATGGCTGACTCTCCGTCCTTTCATGGGAGCGCGTGCTGCTTGGCTGAACCGCAACTTCCGCTTTAGTTATTCAAACTCCTCCTACAAAGCTGCTGGGCATGATCACAACCGTTTCCGCGCGGGCGGCCTCCGCGGCGGTCTCGATACCCAATGGGGCCTCGGGAGTGGCTGGAGCTTCTTTGGCGACCTGGCTCTCTCACTGCTCTATGGAAAGCAACGATTGCACTCGCACCAAGACGATTCAACTGGCAAACGTATTGAGCACAACCATAATGCATGGTCGGCTGTTCGTCCGATGTTAGACCTCGCTTTTGGTCTCCGTTGGGACCATCTCTTTGGCTGTAACGACGCTTACCGCTTCCGCATCCAATTAGGCTGGGAACAGACCTCGCTGCTTGGATTTGAGAAAGACATGAACTTCGTGAATGCAGCACTTCCAGGCAAATATGCCTATAACTCAGGCGACTTGGCTGTGAGTGGTGTTTCATTGCAAATGCGCTTTGACTTCTAAGAGACTGTTGTGAATTGTGGATTTAAAACCCAGGTCTTTTGACCTGGGTTTTTTATTTGCAAAAATTTTTCACTTTAACGATAGTCGTGCAAGCGTCGTTATTAAAGTAGGAGATTCTATGTCACTTGAAAGTATTTCAGAAGTCCTGGCAAACGCAGGAATTCCACCCGCAGATTTTACAAACTTATCCACTGAATGGAATGGCAAAGATGTTCAAGTTCTTCGCACGGAACAAGGCGTATGGCTTGCACGAAAAATTCCGGCAGATTCTCAAGTCATTCAGTCAAACTTAAGCCAGAGAATCACTTCCGTCAATTCCCAAGCGCTCCCCACGGTTGAACAAGTGTTAGACCGCCACAACTTGAAATTCGCACCGCGCGTACTCGGTCAAAGAGACGTTGTGATTCTAGAGTCGACAAAACACACCTGGATCCTGATGCCGCTGCTCCCTTCAGAAGCTGACAGTTTGCAAGGCAAAGTCACCGAAGTCGATGCGCTTGAACACGAAGTGATCAGAAAGCTCTTAGAAAACAATGGTCTTTTGTTTTGGCCTAATGGAGAGGTAGGTGCAGAGACAGATGCTTATTTTGCGATGACGCAGTGGGTCTAGTACTCAGCGAGCAAAGGAACGACATTCTCGAGAGATTGACAAAAGAAATCGATCTCTTCGAGAGTATTATAAGAAGCAAAGGAAATCCTGAGAGCTTCTGTGCAGCCGAAATGATGCAGCAGCGGCTGTGCGCAAAGATGACCTGAACGGACAGCAATCCCCTGCAGATCAAGGAGAGTTGCAGCATCTAAGGGATGAATCCCTTCAATGGTAAACGTGATCAATGAAGTACGGTTCTCTAAAGATCCTAAGATGCGAATCCCCTTGATTTGCGTTAGTTTTTGTAAGGCATGTTTCATGAGGCTAGATTCATAGGCATGGATTTGATCTAACCCGTGCGACTGGATATAGGTTAAAGCCGCGCCAAGTCCGATGACTTCGGCAATCATCGGTGTACCGGCTTCAAAACGGAGAGGCGGGGGTTGAAATGTGGTTTTTTCAAAATTCACCGTTTGGATCATGTCGCCACCCCCTTGATAGGGAGGCATTTGCTCGAGCAACTCTTGTTTCCCATAAAGAATGCCGATTCCTGTCGGTCCGTAGATTTTGTGGCCTGAAAAAGCAAAGAAATCGCAGTCGAGGGCCTGGACATCGATCTTAAGGTGGGGGGCGCTTTGGGCTCCATCAACAAAGACTTTAACGCCTTTTCGATGCGCCGCGTCAATGATTGCTTTGAGAGGATTCACAATCCCTAGCACATTTGAAATGTGGGCAATGGCCACAAGCTTTGTTCGAGATGATAATAATTTCTCGTAGGCTTGAAGATCGAGCTCGCCATTTTCACGGAGAGGAATGATCTTGAGATGCGCTTTTTTTCTTTCGCAAAGCAGCTGCCACGGGACAATATTTGAATGGTGCTCCATGGCAGAGATTAAAATCTCATCGCCGGGTTGAATAAACGCCTGGCCAAACGAGAAGGCGACTAAGTTGATAGCTTCCGTCGTGCCCTTGGTAAAAACGATCTCTTCCGGTGATTTGGCATGAAGAAATCGTTGGACTTGAGAGCGGACTGCGTCGTAGTTGGCGGTCGACCGGCCGGCGAGTTGATAAACGGCACGGTGGACTGTTCCATAATTTTCCGAGTAGAAGCCAGAGATCGCATCGATGACCGATTGGGGCTTGAGCGTGGTCGCTGCAGAATCTAAATAGACCAGCGGCCTCTCATGCACCATCTGCTTGAGCATCGGAAAGTCGTCCCTGTTAAAGACCATTTTGAAACTCCTCACGAATGACAGCGTGCGAGATTTGATTCACCATTTCTTGCCGATAGCCGCGGATTAAAAGCTGGCTGGCTGTTTCTGTGCTGATCCCTCGGCTTTTCAGGTAAAAAAGTTGTTCTTTATCAACTTGAGCAAAGGTCGCACCGTGGGAAGCTTTAACATCATCGGCAAAAATTTCGAGGTTAGGTTTTGCATGAGCGACGGCGCCTTCGCTGAGCAGAAGATTGTGATTCAGCTGATATGCCTCTGTTTTCTGCGCCTGCGGACGGACAAAAATTTTGCCTTCAAAACTCGATTGCGCAGTGTCTTTCAAAACGCCTTTGAACTTCTGCAACGACCTGGCATGGGGAGCAGCGTGCTCGACAAAAACATGCGTATGGGCATGGGAGCTTTCGTGAAGGTCCCAGAGACCTTGGAAAAGCAGATCGGCATTTTCGCCCTGAAGCTGTGCTCTCAGGCTATGGCGTGTTGTTCGAGGTCCTCGTGTCAATGCAAAGTATTTCAAACGGCTGTCGCGTTTGAGCGTTGCTCGGAAATGATTTAAATGCCAGCCGTGTCCGTTTCTAGGGGCTTCTGTCTGGTCAAAAGAAGCACCGTCTTCAACGACAACATCCAAGAATGTATTGTGAATGCCATCCCCCGCAATCGTTGAGATCCATTGAACCTGTGTTTGGGAGGCTAAAAAAAGCTGAAGCCTTGCTGGAGAAAACGTCTCTGCAGTGCTTAAGAAAAGCGTCTGGATCGGTTTTTCGATGACAACTTTAGGAGGAACATAAAAGAAAAGGCCCTGAGGATGGAGAGCTAGGTTCAGCACAGCAAAAGAATCGGTTTCTTCTTTGAGCGCTTTGCTCCAGCGGTTTTGTAAAAAAGAGCCATAAGAGCGCATCGCATCGGCAATTGGAAGTGCGACAATTTTTTTAGACAGTCCGGAAAGGCCTGACAGTTCCTGTTGATAGGCGCCGTTGATGAAAACGAAGTAGCTGCCTCGGCATTCAGGATAGATATAGGATTGGATTTCTTCTTTGAAGGGAACATAGCAGGTGGGGGGTTCTTTGACACTGTGTTCATAGAGCCTGCGGAGAGGAACATACCGGAATGCTTCATCGTTTTTTTCTGGAAGGCCCAGCTCAAGAAAATGGTCCCAGGCTTTTTCACGCATCTCTTTCAAAAGATCGTGCCTTCGCACATTCTGGCGCACATTCTGGCGCACATTCTGGCGCACGCTGTCGAAATACCGATGCAGCCCTGAGAGAAATGTTTCTTGGCTCGTCTCAGTAGACATGATAACCCTGTTTTTCAAGTTTAATCGCGAGATCCGCGGAGCCTGTTTCGACGATTTTACCATCGATGACGACATGGACAAAATCGGGGGTGATATAGTCTAAGAGTCTTTGATAGTGGGTGATCAATAACAGTCCGCGCTCTGGCGTCTGCAGTTGTTTGACACCATCGGCAACGATCTTCATCGCATCAATATCAAGTCCAGAGTCGGTTTCATCTAAAATCGCCATCTTAGGTTCAAGAACAGCCATTTGGAGAATTTCATTCCGTTTTTTTTCTCCGCCTGAAAACCCTTCATTGAGGCTCCGGTCTTTAAATTCGGTTTTCATGTTCATTAGTGTCATTTTCTGTTCGAGCAGTTTTTCGAAGTCAGCTTCGGCGATCTTCCCTTTGCAGGCAGAATAGGCAGCATGGAGAAATTGGAAATTAGTCACGCCGGAGATTTCAAGAGGATATTGGAAGCTCATGAAAAGTCCAAGTTTGGCTCTTTCTTCAGGGTCGAGTTCATTGATATTTTGCCCATCAAAGAAAATTGTGCCACCGGTGATCTCATAAGCAGGATGGCCAGCTAGGACTTTGGCTAGTGTCGATTTTCCTGCGCCGTTGGGTCCCATTAGCGCATGGACCTCTCCAGGATTAACCTTCAGGCTAAACCCTTTTAAAATCTCTTTTCCATCGATCGAAACGTATAAATCCTGAATGGTTAACATGTTATCCCACAGAGTTTTCTAATTTTAAAGTGAGTAGTTTTTGAGCTTCGACAGCAAACTCAAGAGGAAGCTCTTTGATAACGTCTTTGCAAAATCCGCTCACGACAAGGCTAATTGCATCTTCACGGCTGATGCCGCGCGACTGCAAATAAAAAAGCTGTTCTTCGTTCATCTTCGAGGTTGAAGCTTCGTGTTCGACCTGAGAGCTCCGGTTGGCGACTTCAATGGTCGGGAATGTATTGGCCGAGCATTGATTTCCGACTAACATCGAGTCGCACTGCGTATAATTTCTGGCATCTTTTGCTCTCGGCGCGATTTTGACAAGCCCTCGGTACGAATTATGCGACTGATCGGCGGAAATGCCTTTCGAAATGATCGTCGATCGGGTGTTTTTTCCGAGATGGATCATTTTTGTTCCCGTATCGGCCTGCATTTTTCCATTGGTAAGCGCAACGGAGTAGAATTCACCCACCGACTCATCTCCTTGCAAAATACAGCTGGGGTATTTCCAGGTAATGGCAGCGCCAGCTTCCACTTGCGTCCAGGAGATTTTCGAACGGACGCCCGCGCAACGGCCCCTCTTCGTTACAAAGTTATAAATGCCTCCGACGCCCGTCTTAGGATCACCGGCATACCAATTTTGAACGGTGGAGTATTTGATCTCGGCATTGTCGAGCGCAATGAGTTCAACCACAGCTGCATGCAGCTGATTTTTATTAAATGCCGGTGCTGTGCATCCTTCGAGATAGCTGACATACGAGCCTTCTTCAGCAATGATCAACGTTCTTTCGAACTGGCCGCTTTCTTTGTCATTAATGCGAAAATAGGTCGAGAGTTCCATTGGAGAACGAACCCCTTTTGGGATATAGACAAACGATCCGTCGGAAAAGACGGCGGAATTGAGTGCAGCAAAGTAGTTGTCGCCAATCGGCACGACACTGCCGAGATATTTTTCGATGAGTTCTGGATAAAGATGGACAGCTTCTGAAATCGGACAGAGGACAACGCCGGCTTTTTTGAGCTCATTTTGAAATGTTGTTCCCAGCGAGACCGAATCGAAAACGACATCAACAGCGACATTAGCCAGCCGCTTTTGTTCATCGATGGGAACGCCGAGTTTTTCAAACGTCCGGAGCAGCTCCGGGTCGACTTCCTCTAAACTGCTGAGCTTTTGTTTTGTTTTTGGCGCCGAGTAATAACAAATATCTTGATAATCGATCGGCGGGTATTTGACATGAGCCCATGTCGGCTCCTGCATTTCTTGCCATTTGCGGAAGGCTTTTAATCGAAATTCTAAGAGGAATGCAGGCTCATTTTTTTTTGACGAAATCAAACGGATCGTCTCTTCCGTCAACCCTTTAGGAATGGTCTCCGCCTCGATCTCCGTCACAAACCCGTATTTATAATCCGATTGCATACTCATGCGTAAAATTATACCTTTTAAAATCGATTCTCTCAATGACGCTTTGCACTTTCGAGAAACTCTCTCCACGCGTTTGCAAGTCCACTGATAACTTTTCCTTGTCCTGAGAATTCTCAACCGGTTGATTTAGACCCGCTTATAAAATAAAATTATATTTTACCTTGGAATTTAACCAAAAATTGGGTCATTTAGCGTTATAAAACGACCACAATCGCAACAATTTTACCTTGGAATTCAGCCATAAAAATGTTTTTCATGATTCTGCCCTCTGTCCCCTAGCTAAAAAATGAAAGATCCTGTAGTAAATAATATTTTTATCGGAGTTTAAAATGTTCAAGCCGTATGTATCTGCCGAATCGAAAATGACCGAGTTCACAATCCGAGCTGTCATTCTCGGAATTCTGCTGGGATTGATCTTTGGAGTCGGCAACGCCTATCTAGGGCTTAAAGTCGGCACGACGGTTTCTGCTTCGATCCCTGCTGCGGTGCTCTCGATGGCGATCTTGCGGACGTTTTTCAATAAGCCCACCATTTTAGAAAACAACCTCGTTCAAACGATCGCCTCCGTCGGTGAAGGACTCGCTGCGGGCATTATTTTTACTGTTCCGGCTCTGTTTATTCTTGGAGAACAGATTTCAGTGATGCGGATGTTCTTACTTTCGTCTCTGGGAGGAATCTTAGGTGTGTTATTTATGATTCCAATGCGGCGATATATCATCGTGAAAGAACACGGCGTGCTGCCGTTTCCCGAAGGAACGGCCTGCGCTGAAATTCTCAAATCGGGAGAAAAAAGCGGACCCAAAGCCGCCATGGCCTTTGTGGGGATTATCACCGGAGCTGTCTACAAAATTTGCTGCAATGCCTTGAATCTGTGGCAAGAAGCGCCAAGTTGGGTGATCAAACGGTTTGAAAAAACCGTTTTCAGCATCGATGCAACACCGGCGCTGCTTGGGGTTGGATATATCATTGGTCCGAGAATCGCTTCGTTTATTTTTGCCGGGGGCGCAATGGGCTGGTGGGTGCTGATCCCGCTGATTAAAATGTTTGATCTGTCAATGGATGCGATTTTCCCAGCGACAATCCCTGTCTCTCAAATGTCTGCCGATGATGTCTGGTCAAACTATATTCGGTATATCGGCGTCGGCACCGTCACAGTCGGCGGCATTTTCAGTTTGATCAACGTTGCTCCCGCTGTTTGGAAAACCGTCCACTCGAGCATTCAAGAGCTTTTTAAAAGCGGCCGAGGCGAAAATGTCCGCAGAACTGATCGTGATATTTCACTCCGCTGGCTCATCTTAGGCTCCCTGGCGATCATTCTTACGCTTTGGCTCTCTCCAGGCCTGCCGATGAACCTCGTAACGATTTTACTCCTGTCGATCTTAGGGTTCTTTTTTGTGGCGGTGACATCGCTGACGGTCGGTATTGTCGGAAGCACGTCGAACCCCGTCTCCGGAATGACAATCACGACCTTGCTCATTACGTGTTTGATCTTTGTTTCGCTGGGATGGACTGACCGTCTCTATTTGATTTCGGCCCTGACAATGGCCATTGTCGCTTGCGTTGCCATTTGTTTAGCAGGAACGACTTCGCAAGATTTAAAAACCGGCTATATCGTTGGAGCCACACCACGCTATCAGCAGATCGCAGAAATCATCGGGGTGATTTTGCCTGCGCTTGCCATCAGCGGAACAATGTATCTACTCAATCACACCTATGGACTGGGATCTAGTCGCTTACCCGCCCCTCAAGGAACTATGATGGCACTGATTGCGAAAGGCGTCATCGAAGGGAACATCCCGTTTGTTCTTGTTTCTATTGGAGTCATCATTGGGCTCATTTTAAGAGTGCTATCTATCCCGATTTTACCTTTTGCCTTAGGTCTCTACCTTCCTCTTTCCCTCACAACCCCTGTCATGCTCGGAGGCATTGTTTCTGCGGTTGTGAAACGAAAAGCTAAAGACAAAGAAATTTTCCAACGTGGTGTTTTGACCTCATCGGGGCTTGTCGCTGGAGATGCGTGTACGGGGGTAGTTGTTGCTCTTTTAGGTGTCACGGGGTGGGTCAATTTCTCCGCCAAAGCTGTTTTACCCGATATTTTCAGTCTAATTATTTTTATCGTGTTGGCAATTGGGCTAGGGTGGTTTACCTTGAGTCCTCCTAAGAGCTTGATGAAAACTAAGGACTCCTAGAAAATAGGCGGTGTGAAAAAACGTCCCGTCCTGCTTTTGGAACTTGTGATCTCGCTGGTGCTGTTTAGCACCATCATTGGAATCCTCTTTTCCTCTTACAAAGAATTTTCCCTTGCCAAAACATCGCTCCGGAAAGAAAAAGAAATCGTCCTGAGCAAGCAGAAACTTCAGCTGCGGCTTGGACAGATTTTTTCCCAACTCAAGACACTGAAAGTCGAAAACAACGCATGCCATCTCTCCTACGACAATGGGATCGATAGTGAAGAAGAATTTAACGGGGCTTTAGAAGCAATGCTCCTCATCGATAAAGGACGACTAGCGCTTGTGACATGGCCAGATAAAGAGTCAGACAAAGAAGCCGTACGCAAGGAGATTTTGTTCGAGTCCGCTAAATCGTTTTCTTTTCAATTTTTTGATACCAAAAAAGGGATCTGGTCATCCCAATACCCCGATCAGAAACCATTCATGATGCAATTGATTATCGACACCACACCCTATCCATTTTTTCTTTGAACCTATCACTGTATTCTTAACAATTGATTTTTGATGCCTTTTTTGTCAGATTTTGAGGTTACTTCTAAGAAGCAACCTCAAAATCTGACAAAAAAGGCGCGAAAAGCAGTTGTTAAGAATATGGAGATAGGTTCATGAGCTTTCTTCCTTTTGTTCTTTCCTTTCTATTGATCTTAGTCCTGGGAAGCTCTTTTCTCTTCACTTCCTTCCGCAGCACCGCCGTTGAAAAGACGGTCATCTTAGCAAAACACCGGGCCAAGCTTGGCCTGATTACCAAGCAAGCGGAGGCAGAATACAAAAAAGGGCTGACTAAAAAACCCAAAAATTCCAATCCAACCCCGAAAGGAAAAGACCAAAGAGCCGTCTATCAAGACCAGCGTAATCAAAGAGAGGGTTTTGATTCTTCCAAGTTCAATCTGTGGCCGCTACTGAACAACACAGATATGACTAAATACCCGGTGTTAAAAAGAAGCGCCATCCGACTCATCCAAATCCTCTATCAAGATGCCGATTTTTACAAAAAGGCTCGTGATCCGGATCTTGCGGAAAAAATCATCGATGCGCTGATCTTGGAAAAAAGCGAGGAGCTCTCGCAAATTCCTAAAAAAGTCCCGGCTGATATTTATTATAAAATGGTGAAAGGAACCAATACCGGATATCCTGCGCTCGGAGAGTATTTTAAAATCGATAAAACCGCAAAAATTCCGATTCAATGGGCCTATGCGACGACTCCAATCTTGAGGGCTGTTTTAGGCGATGAAGCAACTAAACGGGTCCTTGCAGCGGAAAGAGCCGCTTGGGACGAAGACCATCATAAAAGGGTGATGCCAAAAGAAGCGTTGCGTGATCTTTTGCTAAAACAGTCCAACCCCGACTTCGACATTACTCATCTTGAAACCTTTTTCTCGTTTGACAAGCTCAAGAAAGGGCCTCCTTTGATCTATATCGAAGATCAAAACAAGGTTCTGTCTAAATAGTATATGAACCTATCCGCAAAGTCCCAAAGTTAGCTTTTTTGTCTTTTTTATCATATTTTGCAGCCGCTTTTTGGCCTACTTATTCAAGTATGCCCTGCAAAGCGGCTGCAAAATCTAACAAAAAATCCTGCAAAATCCAATCTTTTAGACTTTGCGGATAGATTCATACCTCAACAGTGGGCCAGTGCTTTGCGATGCATGGGGATGTTGAATGTAAATGTCGTTCCTTGACCGAGGACAGAAGCCACCGAGACCGTTCCTTCATGCTTCTCAATGATCGTTTTGACGATCGAAAGGCCAAGCCCTGCACCTCCTAAACGTCTCGTATGGGCCTTGTTGACGGTGTAAAATCGTTCAAAAACATGGCCGACATCTGCAGGTGGAATACCAATACCGCGGTCTTGGACAGCAAAGAGCACTTCATCTTCTTGTTGTTTAAGATAGATTGTCAAATGTGCAGGTGGATTAGAATATTTCACACCATTTTCAAGGAGATTCATGAGAGCTAATTCAAGTAGATCGGGATCAGCCTCAATGAGAATTGTATCATGAGACTTTTCGATCTCAATACGAGTTAAAGGAGAAAGCGTCAGCATCAGATGCCTGCAGTTATCCGCAAGTGCAACGACATCGCAAGGAGAGAACTTCGATTCTGGAACATATTCGATATCGGATAAGGTGAGCAGATTTTTCACTAGTGTGTCCATCCGTTGGCAGTTTCTGACGATTTTCTCGGTGATTTCGGTGAGCATGGCCGTAGAAACGGATGGAAGGTCTTGCAACGTTTCAGCAAATCCTTTGATAATCGTGATCGGAGTCCTGAGTTCATGCGACGCATTCGCAATGAAATCTTTGCCCATTTCAACCACTTTTTGCTGACTTGATTTGTCCTGTAAAACAAGGATCGTTCCTGAATGAAGGGTCTTAGGAACAGCAATTAAATCAAGATAGACTTTCGGGACACCTCCAATGGAAATCGAATCGGTCACGACACATCCCTTTTCGAAGGCCAATTTGCTAATGGCTTGGCAGCTTCTGAAGAGATCAATTTTCGGATGATTTTCCGGCGGCATAAAGGCCTTCCCGATCATTTGCCTACGAGGAATCCCGAATAGATGAGCAGCGGTATGATTGACAAACCTTACAATTCCAACTCCATCCATTGTCACAACACCTTCAATCAACGTTTCTAAAATCGCTTCTTTTTCATTCCTCTCTTCAGCGTAGCTGCGGGAGCTGTCTTTAACTTTTTCTAATAACGAATTGATCGTAATCGCAAGATGCTTGCATTCCGCAACCATCCCTCTTTGGATCGGAATCGGCGCCAAAACCTCTGTTTTACTCATCGCATAAGGACGAATGGCATGTGTGATCTCTATAAACGGACGGAGCAGACGGGATCCACCCCACCATAGGATAACGCTGTAAAGACAAATAAATACAGCTAACACAATGAGCAAGGTGGCTCGAAAATATCCCATCCATAAGGTAACTTGCATCCCAGTTAACGCTGTCATCACCACGTAGGGAGTCTGATGAGTGTAAAATCTTTTGGCAAAATAGGTCCAAGAATCAGGGGTAGCTGCCTGCCTAAAAACGGCGCCTGTTTTAAAAGCCTCTAGGGCATCTTCTTTTTCTTGCGGATTCCTTGGATAGGAAGACGAATCATCGAAGTGTCTTGACTCATAACTGGTCTTTAATTGCTCAGTAATTAAGTTAGTATAAAAGAATGTTCCAAGATCATGATAGCCCAAATAGGTGATCATGCCCTCTTCATCGGTTTTTTGCTGGAGATTTTCGATCACCGCTTCTGCCGATTGTTTCATTGCATAATAGACCAATTTTTGCAAAATGGTTTGGCTGAAAGGAAAAAGCAACGCGAGAAAAATCATCAGGATCAAAAGGCGAAAGACAGCGATCTTCTTCCGAATGCTTACTTTATTAAGCATAAAAATTCGTATACCCTTTAGAAGTTATCACAATGGTATCTTCATAGCGGACACCTCCGACACCCGGCAAATAAAGACCCGGTTCGATCGTGATGGTCATTCCTTTTTGCAAAATAACGTTCTGATCTTCCCCTTTGATTTTCAAACGGGGAAATTCGTGCGTCTCCAATCCAATACCATGCCCTAAGCTATGCAAAATCATTTCTTCCAGCCCTGCCCGCTGTATCACCCGCCGTGCAGCTTTGTCCAGATCTCCGACCTTGGTCCCCTCTTTGCATAATTGAAGTGCTGCATCATGGGCTTTTTTCACGACGGTCTCAAGAAGCACCAAACGTGGGTCGGGGTTGCCAAAGAAAACAGTCCTGGTCATATCGGAGTGGTAATGATCGACTACGACACCAATGTCGATGAGCACAATTTGATCTTTTTTTAATTTCTCATCGCCTGCCCTGTAATGCGGATACGCAGAATTCTTTCCAAAAGCGATGATCGGATCAAAGGAGAGTTTTTCTGCCCCCCGCTGACGGCAGAACACTTCAAAAGAGAGCGCAAGCTCTTTTTCAGTTATCCCCACTTTCAAACTGCGGCATATATGCTCATACCCTTTCCATACGACGGCTGCGCTTTTTTTCATGAGTTTTAGCTCTTGAGAATCTTTGATCAAACGAAGATCTCTTGTAGGTTGCAATACCCCCCTTAAAGCTCCGCTGCACATTTTTTTGATCTGTTCATATCTGTGGATGGTTGTCGCAGCGGTGTCAAACACCAGCGCCCGCACAGGCCGTAAAAATGCGGTAATCGCCTCTTGCGAAAGAAGGTCTACCGGAAAAGAGGAATTTTTTTTAGCAAACTCGATGTAACGCCCGTCAACAAACAGTTTGACTTTTGAAGGAAGCACGATAAGAATTCCAAGTGAAAGCTGCAATCCGGTGAGATAAAAAAGATCGAGAGGTGTTTCAATTAGGCATCCATCTGCTTTCCATGTTTTTAAAAGCGTTTGAAGCCTTGAAATCCTATTTAAAAAAGTTTTCGATGACATGCACCCCTGTCCATGTTACAGCTTCACGAGAGTTTAATCTTTTAAACTTTCTCCATAAAGCTAAAGCTTCTTGCAGCATAAAAGATTTCTTTCGCCGTACAGCAAAGCAAGCTATTTTCTCTGAAAGCTTAGGGAAAGCCTCTTCGGACTCGAGAACAAGACGAATAGCCTCCACCACATCCGTCTCATCCAGAAACGGAGGAATCGCTTCAATCAGTAGTGATTGTTTGCCGCTCCAATCCATAACAAATCCGCAGCGGGAGAGTTCTGCTTTTTTGTGAGGAAATTCGTGCGCCTGAACAGAGCTGAGTTCCATTGCCAGCGGAAATAAAAGCCCTTGAGTGAGGAGTTCTGATTCCGGCTGATTGAGAGAATGCCAAATCAGCTGCTGCTGGACTTGATTTAGATCGACCCAGACGATGCCCAGTTCAAATCCTTCCACCGTCGAACCATCTAAGAGCAAGTAGTGCGCAAAGAGTCCAATCACTTGCTCTTGCGAAGTCAAAACCGGCTGCTCAGGAGGTTGTTCGCGCAATATCAGAGGCACATCCCATGTTTTAGCAGGCTCCTGAAATGCATACGGAATGGGTTCAGCCCCTAAAACAGTCAGGGAGGCATTCAGGGGAGCAGCCCCGCCAAAAGCTTGTTGGACATGCGTTTTAATAAACTGCCGAATGAACTCTCCCTCTTGGAAGCGGACTTCCCGTTTCTGGGGGTGGACATTTACATCAATCAAATCAGGGGGAACTGTCAAGTGGACAACAAAAATCGGATATCTGTCTTCATTCAGACGCTGACCGTACCCCTCTTTGATAGCCCGAGAAATCTGAGGAGAAAAAATCGGCCGCCGATTCACAAAAAGATATTGGCCCGTCCGATTGATCCGATGATCGGCAGCTGTTCCAAGCACTCCTTCTAAAGCATACCCTCTCTCAGATCCGCTGATTTTGAGATTTGCTCTCAAAAAACCTGTTTGGAAAAGATCTACGATGCGCTGCGAGAGCTTTTCCATCAATCCTGCGCCACTAGCGCCGCTCGCGGCAGCCACTTTCAGCACGGTCTCGTCATTGGAGATCAATTCAAAGCCGATTTCAGGATGAGCGAGCGCCAGTGTGAGAACGAGTTTATGGATTTCCGCGGCAGCAGAGGAGGCTTGTTTTTGAAATTTTTTCCGTGCGGGAACATTGTAAAAGAGTGAACGGACTTCGATCGTCGTCCCAGGATTGCGGGAAGCTGTCGATGATGAACGGATTTTCCCCCCTTCAATTTCGACATGCGTTGCCGTCCCTTTTTGAAGCGCTGTGATCAAATCGACACGGGCAATCGAAGCAATAGATGCCAGAGCTTCTCCTCTGAATCCCATCGATGTCAATGCTGCAAGATCCTCAATAGAAACAATCTTAGAAGTGGCATGCCGCTCAAAACAAAGGAGCGCATCGTCTGCACTCATACCCGATCCGTTATCGGTAATTTTGATCAGTTGAAAGCCGCCGCCTTTGATCTCGATCACAATTGAATCGGCGCCGGCGTCCATCGCATTTTCAACAAGCTCTTTAACAACAGACGCAGGATTTTCAATCACTTCCCCAGCGGCGATTTTGTTGATCGTTGCTTCTGTCAATACCCTGATCATGATTCCCATTCTATTCTATGCCTCTATTGCCTTCAAAGGGGTTTAGCGTTATATCATTTTTATAATGAGAATATCGAGAATTATCGCCGCTTGCTCTCTCGGAAATTTCTTAGAATGGTACGATTTTGCCCTCTATGGATATCTCACCTCCACATTTGCGCATCTTTTCTTTCCTTCCAGTGAACAATTTCCTGCTCTTTTAAAGCTTTCTTTAATTTTTGCCGTTGGATTTGTCATGCGTCCTCTTGGCAGCATGCTTTTTGGAATCCTTGGAGACCGCAGAGGCCGCACAATCGGTTTGATCTTTTCAATTCTCTGCATGACCATCCCGACGATGCTGATCGGCCTTTTGCCGACGTTTGCGCAAATTGGAATCATGGCTGCTATTTTCTTATCCGTACTGCGTGCCATTCAAGGCCTCCCTATCGGAGGAGAGATCGGCGGAATTATGTGTTATCTGACAGAGGTAAGCCCTCCGTCTCAAAAAGGATTTTTTGGCAGCTGGACTTTTTTCGGCGCCCAATTTGGCTTCGTCGTCAGCAGTCTTGAAATTTATGCTCTTGAGTCGTGGATGTCGCCCGAGATATTTGAGCAATGGGGCTGGCGCTGTTCCTTTATCCTAGGAGGCTTGATTGGAATTTTTGGGTGGTATTTACGGCGGCAGCTACATGAGACAGGGGCTTTTAAATCCGTACACGAGCATCATGAGATTCTCCAAAACCCCATCTCCACGACCTTCAAAAATTACCGAAAAGCGATGTTTCATACCTTTTGTCTATGTGCGATTTGTGCTGGCGGTTTTTACGCCATCTACTTTTTTGCCGTGATCTTTCTGACAGAGATTCTCAAATATCCCTTCGGTCAAATACTCATGATGAATGCCGCAATGTTAACCATTTCATGCGTGTGCCTTCCCATTTTTGGAAAGTTAGGCGATCGTTTTGGAATCAAAAAACTGCTGATCATCAGTTCAATCGGTATGATTACAATCCCCTATTTTATGCTCAATTTTGCGCTCAGCGGCAAAATAGGATTGACCATGATTCTCCTATTAACTCTAAATGTAATTGTCTCACTCAATTATGCGCTGGCTCCTGCCTACATCGCTAAACTCTTTCCAACGCCTGTCCGTTATACAGGCCTTGGGATCAGTTATAACATTGCCAATGCCCTCATGGGAGGCCCTGCCCCTTTTTTCTGTCTTTATATCATTCAGGTAACCGGCAATAACTTAGCGCCCGCTTTTTATTTTATTCTATTAGGGATCATCAGCTTAATCCCTTTTCTATCAAAAGAGACTAGGGCGTGTCCCTAAACCATGATCAGGATGCTTTGCTACTAGAATTTCACTAGAAACGCGTAAAAATTTTTCGCCATATTATTTCAATATGGCGAAAAATTTTTACGCGTTTCTAATGGATTCTAGTACACAAATCTTCCGATCGAGGTTTAGGGACACACCCTAAGAAACTGTTGTCGAATTAAGGCAGTCTCAACGAGTATTTTTAACAGTGGAGCCGCCATCTTCGGCTTGGCACGTATTTTGACATTTTGTTGGACAACGACGATATCCCTTTGTCCCGTAGACAAAAATTGTCAGTAAAAACACCACCACGAGAATAATTCCAACGACCTGTTTTTTTTGTGAATTTTGAGTTAAGCTCACATTAGCCTCCGTAAAAAACCCCATCTTAACAATCGTGAGATTTCCCTCAAAGATTTAAAAACCTTTCTAAATACAGTACAAACAGATCATCCCACGCTGGAATCATCTTACCCTCGGCTAAAAGAATCTTTCGGTCTTCTTCATATTGACTAATGAAGCGCCCCAAGGCGCAATCACATCCTTCATTGATTATGAGCTTGCCTTTATCAAAAATCGCCGCATTCCTCTCTTCGGAAAGCAGATCATCGCTCCAATAGAGATGCAGAGTATCTGCCTGTTCAAAATAGACACTCAATTTTTCTACAAATGCCTTTCCTTTTGACACCTCCTCTTCCGGAGTCGATTGATAGAACCGCTGTTCGTTATTCCGATATTCAACCGCTTCTTTGCGCATTTGATCTGGGCAATAACATAGCACCAGCGTGATATGATACCCCTCTGCTTTCAATTTTTTTAAAAACTCAGCAACATAATCTCCTGTCAGCGTCGTCCCGTGGATAATATCGTTTTTTTTCTGCAGTGTCTCTTCCAAGAGCGTAAGCGTGATGTAGTTCGAAGCTCCCCTCCACCTTTCATAGGCAGTTTTTTTAACTTCGAGATAATCAGGATTCGATGCTGCCATGAGGGCATTCAAAGAGCGATTGTAATAGGTATGGGGCATGAACTTTAATCCCCGTTGATCAGGATCGAGATAAACGCCCGATTGAAACTCCGGATTGCGCTGGATAAATCGTTCTAAAATTGTGCTTTTTCGAGATCCAGGGCCTCCGGCAGAAGCTAAATAAAACGGCTTTTCTTTTGAAGGTGCTTCCTCAACACGGCAGACGCTCCGGACAACGGCTAAATCTTTCGCAATATCTTCCTTTTCTTGTTCGTTATAAGAGACGAGATGGCTTTCAATCTGCTCCGGAGAGAAGATGAAATGCTCCCGTGCTTGGAGCGCAGCCGCAAACACAATCATGCAAATAAGTGTTTTCACTCTTTTCCGCCTTTTTTCTAGGAAAGATTTTGCTTCATTTTTTCTTTTCCGACAATTGTTTCGCCAAAAAATTGATTCCGCTATGTTTGTGAGATGGGTTCACGACACATCGCCGCCGCCATCGTCAAAAAACTCCAAGAGGCAGGCTATATTGCCTATTTTGCCGGCGGCTGGGTGCGGGATTTTATCTTGCAAAAACCTTCCGATGACATCGATATCGCCTCATCGGCAACAGTAGAAGAGATCCAGCGGCTTTTTCCTAAAACAATTCCTGTCGGTGTCGCCTTCGGCATCGTGATCGTTGTCCAAGACGGACATCAGTTTGAGATCGCCTCGTTTCGTAAAGACCGAGGCTATGTCGATGGAAGGCGCCCTGTCGGCATCGATCCTGCAACACCAGAAGAAGATGCTCAGCGGCGTGACTTTACAATCAACGGGATGTTCTACGATCCCGTCCAAGACAAGATTTTTGATTTTGTCGATGGAATCAAAGACCTTAAAAAAGGGATCATCCGCGCCATTGGAGATCCCAAAGCCCGGTTTACAGAAGATCGGCTCCGCATGATGCGCGCGGTCAGATATTCGACGCGATTTAATTTTCCCATCGAGTCCGACACCTTGCAAGCCATCCTCTCTCAGGCTGAAACACTCTTACCTTCTGTGGCAATGGAACGGATTTGGCAAGAGTTTAAAAAAATGTCGCAGTTTTCTCATTTTGATACCGGTCTTTTGACGCTCCATCAGCTCAAACTGCTTCCGACGATCTTTCCGCAATTAAAAACTGTCTCGACAGAAGAAATCCAAAAAAGGGTCAGTTGCATTGAACATTTCCCAAAAAACTGCCCGACCATTGCAGAGTTGCTTGAGCTTTTCCCTGATTCTTCTCTGCAGGATCTCTTAAACCTCTGCGAATACCTCAAACTCTCCAAAGCCGATAAAGAATTCGTTGAATTTTATTACCACGCCCAACGGCTTCTGACGCTGCCCGATCAATGGAAGGAAAAACTTGAGCCTCTCGAGTGGGCTCGCTTCTACGCCAATCACCTCAGCCCACTTGTCCTTGAAATCATTGCCGCTCATTTCTCCACCCCAGATAAAGAGAAATTTTTACATGACCATCTCCTTCACCGACAGCTTCTTCAACAGGCCATCTTAAGAATCGAGACCCAAAGTCCCATTGTTCGCGCAGAACATCTGATGGCTGAAGGTGTTGCGCCAGGTAAAAAGATGGGCCAGCTCCTCCAAGAAGCCGAGCGGATTTCCGTTAATCAAGGCATCGAAGACAGGAAAACCATTATCGAGCTGTTAAAAAAATCTTCCAACTGGAAATGATTGTCCTAAACAGCTGTCCTTGGTAAAATTGCTGTCCTTTACTAGGACAACGTATGCCAACTGGAACCAATCGTATTCCCAATTCCAACGGTGTTTCGACCGTGCTCGACATCTTGTCCCACTCCTTTAGTGTTCTACAAAAGGCTCGGCCCCTTTCCTCCTCTCCGCACACGGTGACTTCAGTCATCACACCAAAATCAGGACCTTCCATTACGTCCACAGCTTTAATTGCAACAGGCGTCTTTGCAGGCATTGTAGTCGTTAGTCTGATCATAGCGAAGATCATTGCCTATTTTACTCCTAAGTCACCTCCTATTGATCTGACCAAAAGAAATGTCGAGGTTCTCACTACTTCTACAGCTGGTGATAATTCGACCAAAACATCTCCGACATCGCTTCCTCAAACTACTGTGAGTACGACTGCAAATCCCACACCACCTTCAAGTGCTCCAACTAACGGCTCAACTTCTCTTCCTTCTTCACAAACTCAAGATACGCCGGGTTCCAATCCTCCAGAGACATCAACACAAACAAGTTCACCATCTATAAGTTCCTCGCCTCCTCAAACTACTGTGACTGCAGCCGCTAATTCCACACTGCCTCCAAGTGCTCCAACTAATGTCTCAGCTTCTACCCATCCTCCACAAACTCCAGATGCACCGAGTTCCAATCCTCCAACGACATCAACACCCTCAAGTTCAACATCTATAAGTTCCTCGCCATCTTCAACTGCTATGAGTGTAGCCGCTAATTCCACACTACCTCCAAGTGCTCCAATTAACAGCTTAGCCCCTCTTTCTTCCCTTTCTGCATCTGACAAAACCAATAATTTATCCCCAGCACCTTCCTCTACTGCGAATTCGTCCTCTCCCCCGAACAGCTCAAATGGACGCCAGTCTTTTTATACTGGAATTAACTTAGATGAAAGCGATGAGTCCGATAGTGATGATTCTGATCAGTATGAGGAAGTTCTTCCCTCCTCTTCTTCCCCCACGCCAACACCTCCGAGTGTGCCAACTAACGGCTCAGCTCCTATTCCTTCTTCTAGTGCGGTATCCTCGATCTCTTCTTCTGTATCGCCGCAGCAAGCCCCTTCCGCAATGCAAAAAACCGTGGCAACAATCACTAACTACTTTACGGACGCCCGTCATTTTTCCAAATGGACAAAATACCGCCTCATCCAAAATCAATTAGAAGAATTTGCCCGTAACAGAAACGTTCAACCCTATCAACCTACAAATAATGATACTGCAACAGATAGGGAAATTGCCGATTCTTGGAACAATCTAGTCAAAGCATTACTTCAACCGACCCAATATACAACTGCAGATGCTCAATATCGAGATACCGTAAAATGGTTGCGCAACACTTACCAAAAGCTGGTTTCTGCCGATGCTACAGTTCAGAACAAGTTCAACGGGCAGTTGATATTCGTTAGAGGACTCGCCTATGTCCGGTTTGCTGGCATAGAACTCTTCCCTTACTGCCGCGAGCTGGTTGAACTGGCCTCGAAGACACCCCTTCCCGCTGAATTGACTCTAGAGAATTTCTTGCAAGAGTTTATCAGACTAAGGACTGCTTTGAACAATCCCGATGCCTCCCACGCAATGAATAGTCTAGCTTGCGAATACAATAAATTCCGAGGAACTACCGGAATTGGCTTCGATCCTCTTCTTAAAACCAGCAACATTCCTTATCAAGACGGCGAGATTTGTATCAATGGCAGAAAAACCGTCATGCTGTGGCATGGAACACCCGTCTCTCAACATGATCCATTAGGTCTGGCGTTTGATCTAGTAGCCGGAGCTCTCACCTTAATTCCGATGCTTAGCAAATACGTAACGAAAGGCAATCCTGTTTCTTCCCCGCCTGTTGTCAATGCAGACCATATCGCCTTTATCGAAGACGCTGCCGCTCATGGTAAAAGAATTTACCATGTCATGTTAGAAAACGGGAGCAAAAAACGCGTCGCCGATGAAAGCCCCCGCGCTAAAGTCCGATTACAATTAGGAATCCGTCATCCGAACGTGTTTGTGATGGCCTTAAGATTAGATGGAGAGTTTTTTGAACGACATGATCTTCACGAAAAGACAGAATCCGTTCAAAGTCTAAAAAAACGATTGAGCGAGCAATTATTAATGCCTCTTCCCCAAGCAGAAGACCTGTCTGCCTCTACAGCAACAGACCTGACTGCTTCTAAACTGTCTAATATACAGATGGAAGATCAACTCGCAGCCAACGGATTCTATGTCCCTCAAAAACTCCGAGATGAATCCAAGCTTCCTGAGTACATGGATCAGCTTTTGGATGAAGTCCATGCAATTTATTTCCCCGATGTCAGCAACATCGAGAACCTGGAGCAGCATCAAGCATTCCTGACTCTTTCCTATGTCCACATCATGCTATTTATTACTATAGAATGCCAGATCGACATTATAGAAGCCCCTTGCAAAGATGATAAAGACCGCGGCAACTTCATCAAGCTTATCTTCAAGCTTCACACCTTGTATCTGACAGGCAAAATCAGCCGTGACACATTGATGTTCGTCCTCGTCCATGCGCTGGCTAGACCGTTTATCCTACAAAAAAATGGAATCATTAAGAGCCGGTTAGTCCTGATGGAACGTGTTATTCCTATCATCAACGCTGCTCATAAAAAGAATCCAAACCCGCAAACCTTCCTCACCACTCAAGAAGCCAATAAAACTGCCTATTACCGCGTTGCTCAACCTGAAGGCCAAACCATTTACCCTAGCAATAACGCCTCCAAAACCGTTGAAGAATACCTTGCCTTTGTGGAGTATCATAAACCTGCTCCCACTTCTTGCAGCATCTCAATTGAAGAACTCTCCCGCTTTGGTTACAAAAATGGAACGCGCCAGGACGCCCTCATTCAGCAGACAATTTCTGCAGCCGCGCGGTCGATGAATATTTCTGTGGAGAAAGTCCTTATTAAGGCACCTACCGGCAAACAGGAAGCTGCTCACAATGATCTTTTACCTCATCTGGCATTGAACTACGAAATAACCGGAGACGAAGCATGGAAAATTTCTTGTCTTTTCCAACCTGCCCTAGGTCACGCATTAGAAGAGCCGCTCAGTAAAATTTACAACAATCAACTCCTTGGAATTTCCATCAACCTCGATGAGAATTCATTGAATACTCATGGTTACGGCATGACTTTGACGAATCAAAATAAGAAGCCAGCCATCACATTCAATGGGATCTACAACATCACTGATCGTACAAAAGCCATCATCGCCCGCGTTAAAGTCACAATGACAATGACAGATGCTCGAACAGGCCAAGCTCAATTTACATGTGTTAAAATCTGATCCTCTTTTTGCCACCGCTGGATACGCTGCTGCACATGTTCATATTGACCTGCTTTGACGCCTTTGTAGAGTCGCCCAATATCGATTTGGATGGCGCGATCTCCCACAAAACCATAATTGTTGCTCACGCCTCGATCTCGATCGGCATAGCCTCTGTCGATGCGCCGTTTAACGAGTTCTAAGACTGCGGTAATCGATTTTTGAACCCCTTCTTGATCTCCGGCCTTCTGAAGCTTGGCAAGCCTGTCAAACAGCAGCTCTGCTTTTTCTTGGAGCACAAACTCGGTCTTATCGAGATCGATTTGATGCTCGATGCCTTTGTCGTCCACAAGAAGAACGTTTTGCTTCAGATGCTCTGTTTTCGCCAGGTGGATAAACACAAGTCCGGTATCTTGTCGAAAGTTGTCATAGGCAATCTTATAACCGTTGAAGACCCAGCGGAGATTTTTCATCCGCCGCCGCACGACATGCGGGCATAGATAATCTGCCATCGAGGGATAAAACCGGCGCATCTTGAAAAATTTTAAAACGTATTTGCCGTCCTGACTCTCAAACGCAAATGCTTGAGCCCCTTCACCTAAATAGGTAAAGCGGGATTTTAAAATTTCTTTGACTTGGGCTGATTCCGTGGCTGATTCCGTCGCAGGAATAGTCCACTGCGGATAGACAGGAAGGCGGGAGGCAATTTTATCTTCGGAAAACCCTTCCACACTCTTGGATTTCTGATAACAGAAAGCACCGACGGCTAAAAATACAATTAAGACGAAGATGCGTTTGCTTGGAGCCATGTGTTGATCCGTTCTTTGATGCGATGATACTCTTTTTGTTTATAGACTTTTTCAAGCCGTCCGAGGTCGAGATGGACAGCACGAACTCGATCACCGGCTCCGATGAAGCCGTAATTGTGTTTAACGGCTTTGTCGTGGTCAGAAATTCCTTTGTCCATCCGTCGTTTAACCAAATCGAGCGTCGCTTGGATGCATTTTTGGACTTGAGCTTCGTCCTTTTGCTCTAACAATTTTTTTAAGTGAGAAAAGATCAGCTCAGCTTTTTCTTGGACAATGAACTCCGTTCTGTCGAGATCGATCAGATGGCTCCTTCCAAACCGATCGGCCACCTCAAGCACTGTTTTTAAATGGTCGGTTTTATTCAGATGGATGTAGAGCAGGCCGGTATCTTCCTTGAGCTCGGTGTAGGCGAGCTTATGGGCATTGAAGATCGAAAAAAGATTTTGTCGGCGGTGATCGACCTTCTCTGGATGCCACAGATCGGAAAGCCGGGGGATTTTGTGCTTCATAATGAAAAACTTAACGACATATTTCCCATCGGCGCTCTCAAAAGCATACGATTGCGATCCGACGGCTAAGAATTTGAATTTTTGGTTTAAGATCGTTTTGAGAGGAGCCAAATTATGCGGCTCATCGATGGCCCACTCCGAGTGATAAACAAAGTCCGACGTGATCCTGGCTGGGCCAAAACCGACCGATTTGTTTTGAAAAAGCTGGTAACTGCCCCACACTCCAAACGGGATTCCAAACACGATAAAAAAAAGCAGTAGCCACTTGCCTCTCAAAATCTGATGTGCCATCATAAGGTGGTTATGATACCACGCTTGATTAGTAGCTTACAACACCCTCTCGTGAAAAGACTGGTGAAACTGCGCGATCATAAAGCCTTCCGCGCTCAAGAAAAGAGTGTGGTGATTGTCGGAGTCACCCTTGTCAGCGACGTGGCAGCCCGCATGCCACTAAAAACTTTAATTTCTGTCGATCCACTCCCATTTAATGCAAAGGAATCGTACTTAGCCCCTCCTAACGTTTTAGAAAAAATCATCTCTATCTCGTCCCATGACCTGGTTGCTGCAGAAGTTGAAATACCGAAGCAGAGTTCTCTGGAAAAATGCAAAACTGTCGTTGTACTTGATGCACTTTCCGACCCCGGCAATGTCGGGACAGTGCTCCGCACTGCCATTGCTCTCGGCTGGGATGGAGCCTTTTTGACCCCTAAGACCGCCGATCCGTTCAATGATAAAGCCCTGCGTGCGGCAAGAGGCGCTCCGCTTTTCCTTCCCTTAAGACAAGGCAGCTACGCCGACCTCAAACAACTCATTCATGCTAATGCGATGAACGTTTACGTCGCTGACGTCGAAGGGAAAACACTCACCGACGTTCCGTTTAAAAAACCGCTGGCGCTTGTGCTCGGTCATGAGACAGAGGGTCCTTCTGATGAAATGAAGGCTCTTGGCCAGGCAGTGTCGATCCCGATGGCAAATCAAATGGAATCTCTCAATGTCGCGTCTGCTGCAGCGATCTTGATGTACCAAATAACCTGAACTTTGGGTTTAAATCCTTCAGAGACAGCAAAAGTTGCTGTTTTTGAAGGATTTAAACCCAAAGTTCAGGTAAATAGGAAATTCATGAGTAAAATTAAATCGATCCACGCCTTAGAAATTTTAGATTCACGAGGAAATCCGACCGTCGAGGTCATTGTGACCACCGATACCGGCTTTGTCGGCAAGGCCGCTGTCCCTTCTGGCGCCTCGACAGGTATACATGAAGCGCTCGAGCTGCGAGATAATGACAAAAAAAGGTATGGCGGCAAAGGGGTGCTCAAAGCCATTTCGAATATCAATGGGACCCTTGCCAAGCTTTTAATAGGACAAAATGTGTGGCAGCAAGAAACCATTGATCAGCTGATGATTGACTGCGACGGCACGCCGAATAAATCTAAGCTTGGGGCCAATAGCCTTTTAGGTGTTTCTCTTGCCGTTGCAAAAGCCGGAGCCGCTGCACGCAAACTTCCCTTGTATCAATATCTCGGCGGAGAAAAAGCCCATCTCCTTCCGACTCCCCTCATGAATGTGATTAATGGAGGCGCTCATGCCGATAACAGTTTGGAATTTCAAGAGTTCATGATCCGTCCACAAGGGGCATCCAGTTTTCGGGAAGCTGTCCGGTGGGGCGCAGAAGTGTTCCATGTTTTGAAAACACTTCTCAAAGAAAAGGGACACGTTGTCTCTGTCGGAGACGAAGGCGGCTTCGCACCGCGCTTAAAATCCCACGAACAAGCGCTTGATTTTCTGATGCTTGCCATCAAAAAAGCCGGCTACAAAGCCGGGTCACAAATTTCGATTGCACTTGATTGCGCTGCCTCGGAATATTACGATGCTAAAAAGAAAACCTATCTCGGCCTACCTCTACCGAAATACCTGACTTATCTGAAAAAACTCTGCAAAGAATATCCGATCGACTCCATCGAAGATCCTTTGGATCAAAACGACTGGGAAGGATGGAAGCAGCTCACTGAAAAGCTCTCGATTCAAGTGGTCGGCGATGATCTTTTTGTCACCAATCCTCTCTTTCTACAGCGAGGGATCAAAATGAAAGTGGCCAACGCGATCTTGATCAAGCCTAATCAAATTGGCACGCTCACAGAAACCCTGCAAACGATTGCGATGGCCAAAAAAGCTAAGTATGCGACAATTATCTCACACCGTTCTGGCGAGACGGAAGATACGACCATTGCCGATCTCGCTGTCGCCACCTCTGCAGGACAGATCAAAACCGGTTCACTCAGCCGGAGCGACCGCGTTGCGAAATACAATAGGCTCTTGGAAATTGAAGATACCTTAACGAGAAAACAACATCTCTAGAGGCATTTTGAAGTGTTGTTTGATTCGATCAAGGTGAATATCGACCGCCTCATCTTTTTCATCGCGGTGAGAAATAATCTCGAGGGCCTGGGATTTAAAAATGGCGCTCTGCTGTTTAAAGCGCGCAACAAGCTGCTCTTTTCCCGTGTGAAGCAAAAATTCAAAGGGAGAGCGGTTCCCGTTATAGCGGGTCGCAATCGCAAATTTTTTCTTTGAAGGACGCAAGATCGATTCTCCATCGAACCAGGAGGCAAAACAGGAGGCAAAATGCGGATGTCCGAGCACGTGATCCAAAATCGTCGGGAAAATATCGAGATGTGAGGCAATTCCTCTTGATGGAGCCATCGCTGTTCCTAAACGGAAGTAAAGAGGAACATGGATTTGCATGGGGCTCAGGTTCGAAATGTGAAAAACGTGCTCATGCTCGAGGAATTCTTCTCCATGGTCTCCTGTAAAGACAACAACGGCTTCTTCTCCGCCTGAGGTAGCGGCAAGCTTATTGAGGAATTGTCCAAAGAGCCCATCGATGAAATGGATCGCATTTCGGTATCGATTTTTGACACCTTCAATTGGATCATTCGAGCACGTTAGACTCAAGTAATCGAGCTCCGGAGCAGGAACAAGGGTCTCTTGATGCGGCCAGCTATAGCCAAAATGGGTCGATTCCAAAAAGACAATGAACAGATGCCCTTCTGGAGTGGCAGCGAGATCGTCCATCAGGGCCCTCATGCATGCAGAATCATTTTTATGATTCTCTTCATCTTGACCAAACATATCGAAAGTATCCGCGAGAGCGAGCTCTTTGCCAAAAAGCCTCTCGTCCATGTGATAATACTGCAGCCGCGAGGCTGAGTAGACATGGACTTTATAGCCTGCTTTTTTCAAAATCTGGAGAGGCAGGCTCCCCGATTTCCATGCTTTCGGATCTCGATGTTCCCAATGAAACGGATAGATACTGTGGAAAATGGAAAACCACGAATATTGCGTTGCATTGGCTGCGGCAAACGCTTGTGGGAAGGAGACATTGCCTTTTCTAAATGAAGAAAGAGCAGGGGCCACCTCGGGGGTGATAAAATCTTCCCGAAGGCTTTCCGCGACGAACAGGAAGATATTTGGTTTTTTTGTCCCTTTTAAGTTCATCGTCTGCAAATAGGAGAGATATTCGTTTTCAGAAGATTTATTGAGTAGCTTTCCTATTTGCAACTCAGAAGGAGTAGGAGGCAAAAGAGTCGTTTTCCAAGGCAGTGCCTCCAGAAACCTTACCGCATGTGCAGGAGCTGCTATTTTACCGACCTTCACATCGAACGCCAAGAGAAAAAACACCGCTGAAAAAAGAGCCGTCCCGACCACAGATTTAGAAAAATGGATGGGCTTCTTTTGAGAGAGCTTCTGGGTTGTGCGGAAAACAACAACTCCCAGAACCAGAATCACCACTGCCCCAAAACCGGCCAGCACCCAATAACTGATAGGAATATGGGTTGCATAAAGCAGTTCAACGAAATTCTCTAGACTCTCACCAAGCATCATATCCAAGCCATCCCAAAACGACATTCCCAAAATACGGACTAACGGAAAATCAATCAGGTGAGCAAGGAATAAGAGAAATGTTGCCATGATAAACACAAGACTCAGTTTATGCGAGATTAGGCTTAAGCCATGGCCGATCACCATCAAGAGCAACACTTCAATCGCGCACTGCCCTAAGGCATAGATGACATAATAAAACTGGTTGAGACCCGTCGAATTTTGAATTAAAAAAACATGATAAACGTGCAGGATCGAAAGAAATAAAAACAAAAACCCAAAATAGACGTAATTAACCGGTTGACGTTCTTTCATGCTCTTCTTTCCCTCTTATTAGGAAAGAAGATTAAACGTCAACAGTCTCTAATTCTCGAGCTGAATTAAGAAACGAACAAACTGCTCCCAATCTTTTTTCTCGATAAAGAAGCGGACTTGCTCAGGATTGGCTTTGACGGCCTGGCAAAAGCCGACAATATAGGGCGCTAAGTTGTCATTGGCGTGCTCACGTTCGCACTTGACCGTGAATCCCGGCGATTGGCTGGAGCCGTCAAAAAATCCCCGCCATTTCGGTTTGTAATTTACAATGCTCTGTTTCGAGATTGAGATCATCGCTTCCTTCAGATGGGGATTGTTTAAGACAATCTCGAAGAATTTAAAGGGATGGACGTGCTGCACTTTATTGCCAAGCGCGGCGAGTTCGTCTTCTTTTTTAAGGAGCTTCCCGTAGCCCCAGCTATCTAAAGCGTCCACAATTTGATAAATGATCTTCGCCTCCTCCTCCGTTAAAGGCAGCTGATTATACATCTCGCTGGCAATGTCTTTGCCGTCAATCGTGCTGTTCTTTTTAAGATTGAGAACGATCTCATCCGTTTTGTTGCCGTTCAAAAGCTCTTCAATGTCAGGTTCAGAGAAGGTGACGGCCGGGACGGTGAGTTCAACGTGTCTTGTAGCATCTTTGAAATAGACGCCGATCAGCTGAGCGACATCCCCCCTTTCGATTTCTGAAATTGTCTTGAAAGACATTGTCATAAAAATCGAATAGTCGGGATGGCCGGTCTCAAAAGAGCAATGGGAGGCTAAATAATCGGCAAGGACGTTATTGGTGGGAGACTTCTGATCAAAGTTTAAGAGGTTTTTACGCAGCTTGACTTTGGCATCCGACAGCTCCTGTTCTGAAAAACCAGTGCTCTTAATTTCATGCATGGCCGATAAAATGGAAACGATCATTTTCTTCGGATCATCGCCGGACATTAACTTCACTTTTGCTACACTGCTGGCATACGGCAGCATATACTTGACCTGGCTAGATGGAATCCACTCACCGCCTACATCTTTGACGGTTTTGCGGAACCGTTCTTCGGCAATCGATTGCAGCAGGGACAGGCCCCAAAGTTTTTTAAGATCTTGATCGGTCTTGATCTCCTGAAATGGCGTCGGATAGGAGAGAGAGATCGCTTTATCAGAGGATGGAGTGATCCTAACTCGCGCTGAAGGCTTGATCATTCTGTGAGAAAAATCCTCAAACGCAGATGTAAGAAATTCAAGGAGATAGGTTTTCTCAAAATCCCCAACCGCAATCACGGCCATTTTACACTGCGCTTCGTTTTTAATCTGTTTCTTGCAATGATCGACAAAATACGGAAGTTCTTCTTCGAACGACTCCATCGGGCAATCATCAAGTGTAAAGATCTGAGGAACAGCATCAAGAGGATGTTTGGCGATCACACGGCAGGAAACCGCATGATTAGAAACAGGCCCTTGTTTCAACCAGAGTTCAATGCCATTATCCATCAATGAAATGGTGAGATTCTCCTCTTGAGGAATACCACCGGCTGACAACGCACAAATCCAACAAAGAAAACCGCATACAATACGTTTCATAATTTGTCCTTCTCTTATTTTGTAAATGATTTCCAGATTCAAAATAAACTTTAAAATAATTTTTATATATGGCTATAGAGGGGTTATTATCAATATTACCCGGGCAGGCGATGCAATCGAAGACCACAATTTTCTTATTTGGTGCGGCAGAACGGGGAGAGCTGTGCCTGCCTCTTTATCTGACTTCACTTGAACAAGTGCTCGATTTTCTTGGTAACCCTCCTGAAAACTCTGAGGGCATCCATTATGCTGTGCAAGCACTTCTTTATCAGCATGCGCTGATCTATTTTAGAGTGGAAGAAGAGGGATTTAGCACAGAAGACTACATACAGGGACTTAAGCTTCTCAAGCAGAGATCTCTGCAAACAGATTTAACAGCCATTGGCATGCCCGGCGTTGGCAATGAAGAACTCATCCAGGCGGCCATTCCGATCTGCCACCTGTATCAAAGCATTCTTCTGGTTTCAGAGAAGGATCTTTACGACTATTTAACCGCGAAGTAATTCTCAAGCCCTTCTTGCGTTGGCTTCATTGTCTTAGCGCCCATTGTCCAGTTGGCCGGACAGACTTCGCCATGCGTCTCGAATTGGATGAGCGCATCGAGCATCCGGAGCGCTTCTTCGACAGAGCGGCCCAGCGGCAGATCGTTAACCAACTGGTGTCTGACAATCCCCTCTTTATCAATCAGAAAAAGACCGCGATAAGCGATCCCTTCATCTTCTTTGAGAACATGATAGTTTTGAGCAATCGATTTGGTTAGATCGGAAACTAGAGGATAAGTCACCCCCTCGATGCCGCCTTTGTTCTTTGGAGTCGTCAGCCATGCAAGGTGACAGTTGGCGCTATCGACAGAACATCCAACAAGCTCACCATTTTTATTCTTAAAATTTTGGTATTGCTGTTGAAAGGCGTGCAATTCTGTCGGGCAGACAAAAGTAAAATCTAACGGATAGAAAAAGAAAACGACATATTTTCCCAAAAAACGGGTTAAGGAAAAATCAGTGACGATTTTTCCATTGACGACGGCCTTTGCTTTGAAAGCAGGAGCGGGTTTTCCAATGAGATGCATAAGAACCTATCCCAGTAATAATTTTCGTCGATTTTCGGGATTATTTTCGCCGAGTTTCGACTTTTTTGGAGGGGATTATATAAACTCGCGTATATTATCCCCTCCAAAAAAGTCGAAACTCGGCGAAAATAATCCCGAAAATCGACGAAAATTATTACTGGGATAGGTTCAACTCACCTCTTTTAAAATTGTTCGAAACGATCTTTAGCGTATGCGATCCAACTCTCTGCTTGGATCGTGGTCTCGGGGCCGTGCCCGGGGAAGACCCGCGTATCAGGAGGAAGATGGGCCAGCCTTTTAAGTGACTCCCACATCTGCTCAGGGTCCGATGTCGGAAAGCTAATATTACCGATTGTCCCTCTAAAAAGGGTATCTCCTGATATTAATATTTTTTGTTGTTTGAGCCAAAAACAGACTCCTCCGGGGGTGTGCCCCGGGGTGCAGATGATCTCGATTTTTAAATCCCCCAAAGGAATCATTTGACCGTCGACTAAAAATTTGTCTGGTTTGGCTCCCTCTACCGGGAATGGTAAAGGCAATCCATCTGCGCCAGGTCGCTCTAAATTTTCGGCATCTTCGCGATGGACATAGAGAGGGATCTCTAAGAGCTTTTTGAGTTTTGCAACATCGGCAATATGGTCCCAATGGGAATGGGTCAGCAAGATCATTTGAGGCACAAGAGATTCTTTCTTACACGCTTGGACGATCAATTCAGTGCTGTCCAAGGGAACATCCACGATGGCTGCTTGGCGCGTTTGATCGCACCCGATCAAGGTGCAGTTGGTTTCAGCAGGACCTGCAGTAAAAACTTTGAAGAACATCGCACCGGAGAGGATTCGAACCTCTGACCTCATGGTTCGTAGCCATGTACTCTATCCAACTGAGCTACCGGTGCATTGAATGTGGTCTGGGAGGGTGTTTAACAAATAAATATTATATCGCTTTTTGGGGCTTTTTGAGCCAATTTTAATTCCATTTGTTATGGGTAATATACGAAGTTGATATAACCCATAACAAATGGAATTAAAATTGGCTCAAAAAGCCCCAAAAAGCGATCGAAATTTTACTGTTAAACACCCTCCGGGGAGTATTGTCGAGAAGAGGCCGATTTTGAGCAAGCTTTACTTTCTGGGCGGAAGCGGTTATGCTCAATAGGATGAATATCGTCATTCTAGGAGCCGGAACCATCGGGTCTTACTTAGCTACAAAACTAGCAGAGGAAGAACACAATGTGATTGTGATTGACCGCGATCCGAAGGCGTTAGAAAAAATCGCCCGGACTGCCGATGTTGCCACCCGCTTAGGATCAGGGACCGATTGGCGGCTCCTCGAAGATCTGGTCGAACTTTCCCCCGAGCTTTTTATTGCCATGAGCAGCGATGATGAAACGAACCTTGTCGCCTGCACTATTGCTAAAAACCTAGGTTATGCCAAGACCGTTGCAAGGATCCGTCAAAACTCTTTTTTAGACCATAGCCGCCTAGAATTCGGACGGCTGTTCTTCGTCGATCATCTTCTAGGGACTGAGCTGATCGTTGCCCAAGATCTCTTTAAACATATCGTCAACCCAGGCCACCTGGCCGTGGAAAGCTTTGCCCAAGGCGCCGTGCAGATGCGCACCGTCGTCATTCCTCCAGACTTTCGGTATAGCGGCATCCCTCTTTCTAAAGTCGAATTTGCCTCCAATCTACTGATTGGACTGATCCGCAGAAAAACTCCCAACGGAAGCGATGCCTTTATTTTCCCTCGTGGACAAGATCATCTGATCCCGGGCGATGAGGCAACGCTCATTGGCGAGACGCATGCAATGCAAAAACTTGGGAGTCTGTTTGGGCTTCAGAATAAAAAGATCAAATCGGTCGTTTTAGTCGGAGGCTCGGGCGTTGTCATCCATCTTTGCCGCCTCCTGGAAGAACAAAAAATCGATGTAAAAATCTTTGAACAAGACGAAGCCAAATGCCAACGACTGGCTCAGCTTTTTCCCTTCGTCACCATTTTCAACCATGACGGCACTGATTTTGCTTTCATGAAAGAACAACGTGTAGAAAATGCCGATCTCTTTGTTGCGTGCACTCAGTCGCAAGAGACCAACATTTTAGCTGCCGCTCTTGCCCGCCAAGCCGGGTGCGAGCAAGTGCTTGCCCTTGTTTCAGAAGAAGGATTCTCACCATTGATGGAGCAACTGGGTATCGCTCACACGCTATCGGAACGGGCCAGCATTGCACGCCGCATCCGGTCAATTTTACAAGGCGCTTCCATTGTCTCGATCGCCTCTCTCTACGAAAATCAAGCTAAGATCATGGAAGTCAAGATCTCTCCTGAATCGGGCATTGTCGGATCTCCTCTATCGGATTTAAGCTCGACACTTCCGCAAGATTTTCTCATCGCCATGATCGAAAACCGCAGCGGGGTGACAGTTCCGACGGGAACCAGCGTTTTAACTCCGGGCGATACAGCGATCGTGCTGTGCAGTCCTCAAGCCATCCCTGAAGTAGAAAAAATCCTATGAACCTATCCTAGTAAATTTCATCATGATCTTTTCGCACTTTTCGGCTTTAAATCGATTAATTTATCAAGGGCCATATTAAAAATATGACGCTTGATAAATTAATCGATTTAAAGCGAAAATTGCCGAAAAGATCATGATGAAATTTATTAGGATAGGTTCATGAGAAAAATCCTCCCTATTTTGTTAGGACTCTTTGTTTTATCGATGGGACTTTATTTTTTGATCCCCTCTCCCAAACTATCAAAAGACTACTGCGCTTTTTGCGACCCTAAGGTCATCGAAGCTCAAAAATTCTATGAAGACGATACGATTGTCGCCCTCTACACCCATAAGCCCGTTACGGAAGGCCATTTCTTGATCATCCCTAAAAGACATGCCGAGCGTTTTGAAGAGCTCACCGATCGAGAAGTGGCTGCGATCAGCACTGTCATCAAAAAAGTCGATCGCGCCGCCATCAAAGTGTTCAACCGCGCCTCGTATCTCCTCCTCCAGAAAAACGGAGTCGAAGCCGGCCAGACAGTCCCACATGTGCACTTTCATTATTTTCCTAGGCAAGCCGGGGATGATTCTTCAGTTAAATTCATGGCCCAGATGTTACTCGCCAGCCTCAAGAAACCACTGCCTCCTGCTGAAATAAAAGACGTTTGTGACAAGATGAAAGAAGCAATGTATGGCATATCCAGAGATTAGTCGGGTTCTGGGTCGATATTTTCTCTACTTGGCCGGCATCCTTGTTATTCCTCTTAGCGTTGCGATTTCTTACGAATTTATCATTGATAAAACCCTCTACTTTTCCATCCCAGCCACCTTTGCTTTTTTAGCCACCATTGCCGTTTGCCTCCTCTGCAGCCTTCTATTTCAATGGTTTGGCCGCAAGGCTAAAGGAACCCTTTATCGGAAAGAAGGAATTTTTCTTGTTGTCTCCATCTGGTTCCTCACTGCAGCAGTCGGATCGTGCCCTTTCTTGATGACCAAAACCATCAAAAATCCCATCGATGCCTACTTTGAAACCATGTCGGGACTGACGACGACGGGAGCCTCCATTCTCTATCCCAAAATCTATGAGAAGGGGAAAGAGGTTAAAGCGACGGTCCCCAATCCTCTTGACAGCACCTCTTCCTACACTTTTTATGGCACGATTGAGCCGCTCATCGATCCTCTGACCGGGAACATTGTCAAAACCGGTATTGAAGCTTTGGGAAAACCGCTTCTTTTTTGGCGGAGTTTTTTGCAATGGCTTGGAGGGATGGGAATCGTCGTCCTTTTCATCGCTGTTCTCCCTGCACTTTCAATGGGAGGTAAATTTCTTTATGAAAATGAGATGGCTGGCATCTCAAAAGAAGGAATTACCCCTCGAATAAAAGAGACCGCTAGTCTTTTATGGAAAATTTACCTCGCGCTTACGCTCTTTCAAGTTATTCTGATGAAACTCACCAACACCGCCATGCCATTTTTTGATGCGATCGCTCTTTCCTTTACAACTATCTCTACCGGAGGATTTACCGTTACCAATGCCGGACTCCTCTCTTATGGCGGCATTGCAACCCCTTTAATCATCTCCATTTTTATGATCGCCGGCAGTATTAACTTCACGTTTTACTTCCATGGCCTTAAGGGAAAGTTCTATCGACTCTACGAACCTGAATTTTTCCTCTTCCTCGTGATTTTGTTCTTTGGATGCTTGCTGATGTCGATTCCACTCTGGCAAGGAGGAGCGTCTCTTGCTGATTCCCTTGCACAAGGTTCATTTATGGCGATCTCCTCCCAAACATCGACCGGTTTTTCTCTCCTTTCCTATGACCTTTGGCCTTTTGTCTGCCAGCTCCTGATGTTGATGCTGATGTTCATCGGCGGTATGTCGGGATCGACTACCGGCGGTATCAAAGTCATCCGGTACTTCATCGTCTTGAAATTGATCAAAAATAAAATTGAATCGCTTTTTCGCCCTGAAGTCGTCCGCTCGCTTAAAGTCGGAGACAAAGAGATCAATCCTAAAACGGCTTCCACTGTCCTGACCTTTTTCTGCATTGTGATTTTTTTAGTCATCTTGGGCACATACCTTCTCGTCTGGGACAACCATGACCTCGTCACAGCAATCGGGACCATCAGCTGTATGATTAACAATACCGGCTTAAGCTTCGGAGGCATCGGCTCTACGGAATCGTTTGCTTTCCTTTCACCTTTTTCTAAAATCGTCTGTATCCTCTGGATGGTCCTGGGCCGTCTTGAATATCTCAGCGTTCTTGTCCTATTAGTCCCTGCCTTCTGGCAAAAAAAATAACCAGTGCTTATGATCTCCCAGAAGCTTATGCGCATCCTTAAATTCGTTCTTATACCCAAGGAAGATGAAAAATCGGCTTTTGAAGCTGCGCGAAAATCCCCGCGATTCAACGATCGAAAGGCTAGCTGTATTAATTTAATACAGCGCGCCTTTCGATCGTTGAACCCCGGGTTTTTGGCGCGCTTCAAAAGCCGATTTTTCATCTTCCTTGGGTATATTTTGATGACCCATTTTGCTTTTGCAGAGACTGCTTTTAGGTCAGGCACAGATTCTCTTCCCAAGGTCCTTGTTCTCATCATCGCGAGTGACGATAAAACCTATTACGTTGAGGAACAGAACATTTGGCGATCGTATATGCATCTAGATCCAAAGCATGTCGAAGCGTATTTCATCAAAGGCTCCCCAAATCTTGAGGAGCCTTATTCTGTCATTGAGGATGAAATCTGGTCGAAAAACATCGAAAATTATATCCCTGGCATTTTAAATAAGACTCTTTTGTCGATGGAAGCTTTACTTCCAAGGCTCGATGAGTTCGATTATGTCTTGAGAACTAATCTTTCCTCCTTTTACTACTTTCCAAAACTGTTAGAGTTTTTAAAAGAACTTCCCCCCACTGAGTGCTACTCCGCTGTTGTTGGGAACTACAATGGGAAGTTCGGTAGTGGCGCAGGAATTATTTTTTCCTCCGATTTGGTCAAATTAATGGTCGACCACAAAGCAGAGCTGATTGACCACCCCCTTCCCGATGATGTGGCCATTGGCCGTTTCTTACTCCAACGCAATATTGGGATCATTCCCGCCAAACGATTGGATTTTCCTTCCTATAAAGCCTTTGTTAAACACCGGAATGAGAAACTTTCCAAACATTACCATTTCCGTTTGAAACATGACAAAGAGCACCTCAGGTATACCGAGGAAATTGATCTCCAAAAACTTTTTAGAGAGATGTTTTACGGGGTGCAGCAGGAGTTGCCGTGATCTGGGAAAAACAGTGGGAGCTTTTTGCCCCGAATTTCAAAAACGGCAAAGCCCACATCGATCTAACTCCTTATGGATGTCCTGAAATCCTCCAGCTTTATCCAGGGCCGGGATTTGGTGATCTGTCGCATCCGACTACACGGATTGTTCTGGAATTGATGAAGCCGTATATTCAAAATCATGCTGTCCTAGACATCGGTTGCGGAAGCGGGATTTTATCTCTGGCTGCTGCAGCCATGGGAGCTTCCGAGGTCCATGGATATGATATCGATCCTGAAGCTGTCGAACATGCTAAAAAAAATGCGACTTTATACACAAACAACTTGAAGAATCGGGAATTTGACAAGGAGGGTCCTCAGAATTTATGTTCGGAGCGAGCGACCATTGTCAATAGACAAGGCGCGAGTGAGAACAAAAATTATGAGACAAACCCGACGCAGTCAAAAACCGATTCTTCAAGTTGTTTGTGTATAAGCCGTTTTCAAAAGAAGATCCATTTTTCAACAAGACCTCCAAAAAAGATCCCTTCTATTCTTTTGATGAACATGATTAGCTCTGAGCAAGCAGAAGCTTGGAGTGTGATCGAAGATCGCATTCCCTCTTCTGCCACTCTAATCACCTCTGGCATTTTAAAAGAAAAAGCCAATGAATATCTCGATTGGCGTCAAAGACAAGGCTGGAAAAAAGAAAAACAGCTCCGTGAAAAAGGCTGGATTGGATTTGTCCTTATACCATTTATCAAAAATATTCATTGAGTTTTGATTAAGTTTTGATTGATTGCAAATCAAGGACCAACTAGACTCTCCCGAATTAAAAAGGAATTTCTATGTCTATTGATCCTTTGAAGCAGAAACCGACTCCTTTAAATCCCCAACAAGCTCCTCAGCCATGGCTCCGCAATTTTGAAAAAAACCTTTCGGTTTTCGACAGCATGCAAAACATGCCTGAAGCTCCTAGGACAGGATCTTTCAAAGAACGTATTACTCCTTCGATACCAAGAATGGATATTCTGGCCCCATTGCAATTCTTTCTTCGAGTTGCAAGACCTGCAAACCAGCCTCAAGAAAAACCTACACCCCTAACCAAATCCGATAAACTCGTCTACTATAAGAAATCTGCATCTCATTTCTTTACCACGACATCTTCGTATATCGACTACACGATTAGGGCTCGCTTGGCTGAGTTTTTCCCCGGTATTTTTAATCGCTATGAATACGATCTACTAGGTCTAGAAACTGAAGATCGAGAAGTCTCAAAAGAGTTCAAAGATGCAAAGCTTGAACTCATTTTTCAGAAGAGCCTTCTGAAGAAAATCAGCAGAGGAGTCAGAAGCGTCGGCCGAGAAATCAGACGATCTGCACGAAAAACAGGAAAATGGATTAAAGAACATCCTGGCGAAACAGTTGTCCTTGGTGTTGTAGCTGCTGCCGCTGTCGCTATTGTTGCCGCATCTGCAGGTGCTGCAGCGGTAGCAGCAGGAGCTGGTGCTGCAGCCGGAGCCGGTGCAGATTCTAAAAAGAGAGAAGACGATCGAAAAGAAAAAACTCCAGCTTCCCCTCCTGCAAATCCTCCTCCTGAGCCTAAAAAACCAGTAGCACATCCACCTGTGCAGCCAACATCCGTCATTCCTCCGGGCATAACGCAACCATTTACACCTTCTCTACCAAATTCCAGTATTCCTCCGGAATATCTCGTACGACATACGGTTCCAAATATGCCGCCACCGGTACCTCCTGCTGGGTCTCCGTATGTCCCTTCCTATGTTCCACAATCCCCAAATCCAGGTGTGCCACCGCAAGCCGGACGAACAAAACCTCTTCATAGCCCAATAATGTCAATCGAAGATCAACGAATCATCCAAGACAGTTTGAGATCCATTGGAGCAGGGCTGCAAAAGGAGTTGCCTGTTTCAGCCCCTCCAAAACAAGAACATCCTACGACTTTTGCAGAGAAACTCGATCAAAAAGCTCACAAGCTAGGAGCATTTGTACAATCTTCAATTGCACATGAGATTGTGGATGTGGCGACTATTCCAGGACGAATTTTGAGCGAGGCTGTTGATGTTGTAGGTAATGTGACTAAGCCTCTTTTACCCAAAGATGCTTTGAAGAATGATTCATCCTTCAAGAAAACAGTCGAAAACTCTACTGCACTCTATCATGAAAAGGTCGATGAATTTTTTGGAACTGACTTAGCAAGCCAATACGACCCTAATAAGCCTCCCTCCCTTTTTAAAAAGCCTGTTCTAGCAGAAGCTCCAGCAGGCGGCCTTGCAGGCACAGTAGCAACAATTAAAAGAGTAGACCAGGCTGTAAGAACATCAAAAATCGCTCGCGCTGGACGTATTGCAAAGCAAACTGCTGCTATAGAAGAAGCTGCTTTAACTGGCAGACAAGTGGCTAACGTGGAAAAAGTGGCTGGTAAGGGAGCAACCGCCAAGGCCGCAAGGGTAGCAAATGCCACAGCAGGAAATATGATGGCCAAAGAAACAAAAGCAATGGACGGGATCAAAGCCATTGCGCCAGAGCTTAAAACCGGGTCAAGAATGGGTACAGGAGAAACCACTGCTACCCATGCAACTCAAAAATTGGTCACACAAAACCCGCCTGCAGTTAACGCAGGAGTTAAAATAGCTGGAACAGAGGTTAGCGGAGGTGCATATAATCGTGTTGCATTTGAGCAACATAAAACTGTACTAAGACAACAGATGGAAAAACCGCATGTGACGAATCCAAAACTCAAAGAACTAGTGGACTACATATATAAACCCGGTGCTGAAATTGGAAGTGGCAGTACAGCCGCGGCAATTAGATTTGAAAGAATGACAGGAGATCCAGTACGTGGCAAACTTCACACGCAAAAGGGTGTGGAGTGCGTCAAAGGGCTTGAGAAGTGGTTAAGACAAAATCCTACGGCTGGTCTTGGTGATCGAGCCGCTGCAGAAAATATACTATTAGATTTGAAAAATGCTTTGGAATAAAAAAATGAAAAAAATAACACTTAATGAATGCAATAATTTATTAAAAGAGAAATTTCCTAAGTTTATCCCTTATTGGGAAGCTGAAACCGATCTATTCGGAGATGAGGGAATCATGGTGCTCTTTGGATCATTTGCCAAATATGCAATGGAAGTAATTAAGGCGAATAATATTGCAGAAATAAAAAACATCTTCGATGTCATTGAGTTTTTATTTTGTAATGGTGATGAGTCCGTGGGAAACGGTGTAGCAACAGTTTTTTTGGAATATCTAATGAATATGGATCCGATTGAAATTAAGTTTAGTAATTTTGTTCAATATATGGGAAAAGAAGCGATTGAGTATTGCAGAGCCTGGGATAAATTTTGTGGAACACGGACAGAAGGTCTGTGGGAAAATGAAAAAAGGTGAAAGTTCCTTAGAGGTCTCTACAGTGGGATGAATTTATTGAAATTCTTTAAGTCGATAGTTGCTGTGAGGCTTGGAATGCATTCACCTCAACTGCTGGTGCTATTCGCCAGCTGTGTTCAAGAGAACGGGTAAAAAACTAAAAGTTATTTTTGATAAATCGTATTACATCATCCCGTCCATGCCCATTCCTCCCATCCCGCCCCCCATCTCATCCAACGACGGAGTAGATGCTTTTTTAGGTTGAGGCTTATCGGTGATCATCGCTGCCACTGTCAGCAAAATGCCGGCAACTGAGGCGCCGTTTGTGAGTGCGCTTTTGGTGACTTTAACCGGATCGACGACACCGTCTTTGCTTAAGTCGGCAAACTCTCCTGTCTGTCCATTGAAACCCCAGGCGCCTTGCCGCTCATAGATTTTTTCAGCAATGAGATTGCCTTGCTCGCCACAGTTATTGGCAATAGCAATCGCAGGAGCAAAGGCAGCTTTCCGGACAACTTCAACACCGATCTGTTCATCGCCGGGAAGGACTAAAGCTTCAAGCGCTTTCACAGCGCGGAGAAGCGCAACACCACCGCCAGGCACAATCCCTTCAGCGACGGCGGCTCGCGTTGCATGCAAGGCGTCATCGACGCGGGCTTTTTTCTCTTTGAGCTCGGTCTCTGTGGCTGCGCCAACATTGATGACAGCAACTCCGCCGGCAAGTTTTGCAAGCCTTTCTTCGAGGTTTTCAATATCATAATCGGAGGTTGATGCTGCAATTTCACCACGGATTTCTTGGATCCGTTTTTCGATTTCTTTCGGATTGCCGGCTCCGTCTATGATAGTTGTGCTCTCTTTGGCGATCTTGATTTTCTTGGCGCGGCCGAGCATTGAAAGCTCGATTGCCTCTAAAGAAAGGCCGACTTCTTGAGAAATGACGGTCGCACCAGTGAGGATCGCGATATCTTGTAAAACCGCTTTACGCCGGTCGCCAAATCCAGGAGCTTTCACTGCACAGAGAGGAAGGCCTGCTTTGATTTTGTTGACAACCAGCGTCGCTAGAGCTTCGCCATCAAGATCATCGGCGATGATGAGCAGCGGTTTCTGGGCTTTTTCCATGACCTTCTCAAGCAGCGGAACAATCTCTTTGATCGTAGAAATTTTTTGATCTGTGATCACGATACACGCGTTATCAAGCTCGGCGATCATTTTGTCAGGATTGGTGATGAAGTAGGGAGAGAGATACCCTTTGTCAAATTGTATGCCTTCAACAACGTCTAATGTCGTGTCGATGCCTTTGGCTTCAGCAATCGTGATCGTACCATCTTTGCCCACTTTTTCCATTGCCTCGGCGATGATATTTCCAACGTCGGGATCGTTATTGGCAGAAATGGTTGCGATCTGTTTGATCTCTTCGTGGTTGCTGATTTTGATTGCAAGTTCATCCAAGGCTTTGCAAAGCTCAGCGGTCGCTTTATCGATGCCACGTTTAACGCTGGCGGGATTAGCTCCGGCAATGACGCTTTTGAGACCTTCGGTATAAATCGCTTCAGCGAGCACGATCGCCGTCGTTGTTCCATCTCCGGCAATATCGGATGTTTTGGTGGAGGCTTCCTTGACGAGCTGAGAGCCCATATTTTCGAATTTATTTTTCAACACGATCTCTTTTGCGACTGTAACGCCATCTTTCGTCGAAAGAGGAGAGCCATAGCCACGGTTGATCACCACGTTCCGGCCTTTAGGACCCAATGTCACGATCACGGCTTTTGCAAGCGTCTTGACGCCTTTCAAGACGGATTTGAGAGCTTCTTGATTAAACTGGAGCATTTTTGACATAAGTTTTCCTCTAGAGGTAGTTTATCCTTTTTACGCGAGAAAACCGAGCCCTAAAGGGCTCGGATGAATCGCGCTTGTATTAAATTGGTCATCCAACTAAAATCCTTTTTGGACTCGATAACCAAGAGTCTAAAAAAACTAAAACAGCCGTCGGAAGAACGGTTGAAAGCCCGGGGAGCCGCCCTCATGAGAGGGAGCTATGAACCAGGAATCTCGCGCTCTTTAGGGCCGAGAGCTTCAAACAAGTACGCCGAGAATTTCATCTTCGGCCATGATTAAATATTCTGTTGTGACATCATCGCTTTTGACTTGCGTGCCGGCGTAGGCGGAAAACAAAACTTGATCGCCAACACTGACATGCATGGGAAGAAGTTTTCCATCGCTATCAGCTTTGCCAGGACCGACTGCGATCACTTCGCCGACTTTGGGCTTTTCCTTCGCAGAATCCGGCAGCAAGATACCTCCCTTGGTCGTCTTTGCTTCGGCCCGTTTAATCAGTACACGATTTCCAAGAGGTTTCATCATACATTTTCTCCACTACTAGTTAAAGTAGTGCATCATAACTCTCTTTTTCAAAAGAGTCAATGCGGGTTCGTTTCAAAAAAATAAATTTAAAATAATTATTTGTCATAAGATCTGCTTTTGTTATGAGAAAGAGATGAGCAGACTATCTCCACCTTCGCCGGTCTTACAAGAAGCAGCAGAAATTTTAGACTCAGCAAAAGGCAAGATTCTCACGATCGGTCAACGTCAAAAATTAGCCGTTGAGCTAGCAGCGCTAATGCTGACGGAAGCGAATAAAATCCAAACCCGCTCAGAAAAAAAACGACAGGCTGAACTTGCCCGGATGATGAGAGATCCGCGCGGAAAAGCTTTCACGACAACGATGACTGATCAATGTTTTCGTAGTAAAAAATCGGCGCGCGTCGCTCATCAGATGATCTACCTTCTCAATCAGTTCGGGATTCCGCGCTATCTCGATTGTTCAAAACGGCTGTCGCTTGCAGCATTTCAATGGATCGGACGAACGCTCTCTCCAATTTTTGTTCCACTTGCGACATGGACGCTGCGGCGTCAAACCAAAACGGTGATCCTGCCAGGAGAAAAACACGCTTTGTCAAAACATATGCGTAAAAGGCGAAAGGAAGGCGTCCGTCTAAACCTCAACCACTTGGGGGAAGCGATTCTAGGGGAAGAGGAAGCTCAGCACCGCTTAAATGTCTATCTTCATGACCTGGCCGAAGACGATATCGAATACGTCTCAATCAAAATCTCCACGATTTTTTCTCAGATCAACCTGCTGGGGTGGGAAAAAACAATCGAAGCGCTGTCGGACCGTTTAAGACAGCTCTACCGCGTTGCAAAAGCAAATACGTTTGTCCGCGCAGACGGCTCGCATACTCCAAAATTTGTCAATCTTGACATGGAAGAGTATCGAGATTTGAAACTCACGGTCGAGCTGTTTAAAAAAGTTCTCGAGGAACCCGAATTCAAAGAGTTTTCTGCCGGCATTGTCCTGCAAGCTTATCTGCCTGACGCCCATGAAATTCAGAAAGAACTCACAGAGTGGGCCAAAGAACGGGTAAAAAATAAAGGCGCTCCCATCAAAATCCGGATTGTCAAAGGCGCCAACCTGGCCATGGAGCAAGTCGAAGCGTCTCTCCGCGGCTGGGCGCAAGCTCCCTACACCGATAAAACCGCTGTCGATGCCAATTATAAACGGATGGTTACCTACGGATCTCTTCCCGAACATGCCAAAGCTGTTCATATCGGCGTTGCCAGCCACAACTTGTTCGATATTGCTTATGCTCTTTTGCTCCGTGCAGAATACAGCGTTGAAAAAGAGGTCTCATTTGAAATGCTCGAAGGGATGGCCGATCACATTCGACGCGTTGTACAGAAACTCTCCAAAGATATTCTCCTCTATTGTCCTGTTGCGACAAAAAAAGATTTTCAAAGCGCTGTTGCCTATTTGATCCGCAGGCTTGATGAAAACACCGGCCCTGACAACTTCCTCCGCCATACGTTTGGATTAAAACCTGGCACCTCTGAATGGAATGAACAAGTCAAACGGTTTACAGAGGCCTGCGATGAAATTACGCATACGCAGGTAGGCCCGCGCCGCCACCAAAACCGATTTGAACCTCCACAAGGGCTCGATCCAAAAAGCACCTTTGAAAATGAATCAGATACTGATTTTGCTCTTCCTCATAATAGAGAATGGGTAAACCAGATCGTCAATACATGGAAAAATAAAAAAATTGATTCGGTTCCTTGCGTCATCGGAGGAACCGAATACCACGAAGCTAGACCGCGTGGTGAAGGCGAAGATCCGTCCAAACCCCGAGCCTTTGCATATACCTACACGTTAGCTGGCTGGGCGCAGGTCGATCAAGCGCTAAGTATCGCCAAGTCGTACGAAGCTGTATGGGCACAAACATCGATTGAAAAACGGTGTGATCTCCTTGCAAAAGCCGCACAAAAACTCCGCGACAGTCGAGGCGATCTCATCGGCGTGATGCTGCTTGATGGCGGAAAAACTCCATATGAATCCGACCCTGAAATTTCCGAAGCCATCGACTTTGCTGAATACTACCGGCGCAGCGCGATCAAAATCGATTCTTGCAAAGATCTGCAGTGGAAACCTAAAGGAACCTATCTCGTTGCTCCGCCGTGGAATTTTCCCGTTTCTATCCCCACGGGTGGAATTTTAGGCGCTCTGGTCATCGGAAATTGCGTGATCTTCAAACCTGCTCCAGAAGCTGTCCTCTCTGGTTGGGTGCTCGTCAACGCTCTTTGGGACGCCGGCATTCCGAAAGAAGCGCTGCAATTCATCAGCTGCGAAGACGATCCGGTCGGCAGCAAGCTGATCAAAGATCCCCGCTTAAACGGCGTGATCCTCACCGGTGCGACATCGACAGCCCGCCTTTTCATGAAAATGCGGCCCGATCTCGACCTTTCTGCAGAAACCGGAGGAAAAAATGCGATGATCATCACCGCGCTTTCCGACCGCGACCTCGCCATCAAAGATCTCATCCAATCGGCATTTGGCCATTCGGGGCAAAAATGCAGTGCGGCAAGCCTCGCGATTTTAGAAGCCGAAGTGTATGACGACCCGCATTTCCGCCAGCAGCTCAAGGATGCCGTCATGAGTTTAAAGGTCGGCCCCGCCTGGAACCTTTCATCCAAAGTGATTCCTTTGATTCGAGAGCCTGGCGATGTGCTTTTACGCGGTTTGACCACGTTAGAAAAAGGAGAGGAGTGGCTTGTCAAGCCGCACCAAGATCCTTCTAATCCCAACCTCTGGTCCCCCGGTGTCAAATGGGGCGTCAAAGAAGGCAGTTTTATGCACCACACCGAGCTTTTTGGGCCTGTTCTTGCAGTGATGCGGGCAAAAAATCTCGAGCATGCAATCCAAATTGCAAATGAAACGCCCTACGGGCTAACTTCCGGACTCCAAAGTTTAGATCCCCGCGAGCAGAAATTTTGGATATTGAAAATCGAGGCCGGCAACCTTTATATCAACCGTTCGACCACCGGCGCGATCGTCCGCCGTCAACCATTTGGAGGATGTAAAGCCAGTAGCTTTGGCCATGGCGCAAAAGCCGGCGGCCCTAACTATGTCCACCAATTTGCTCACCCCCAGGAAGTTGCTCTTCCCAAAGAAAAAGCTCCTGTTTCTGCCGCTGTCGAAAATCTCTCCCATCTGATTGAAAAAATTCCTTTCACAACAGAGCAGTTGGGCATCTGGTACGCGAGCGCCTCAAATTACGCCTTCTGGGGACACCGATTTAAACACGATCATGATCCGAGCCGGATCCTCGGACAAGACAACCTCTTCCAATATCGGTCTTACATGGGCATTTGCCTGCGCATCCAGAACGATGACGCGCCGCTTGACATTCTCCGGTCTTTAGCAGCGGCTCTCACCTGCGAAACTCCAATCCAGATCAGCTTTACCAAGGGAAATACACCGCTGCTCATCTCTGATCAATGGAAACATCTGATGCCACTTTTCAGAATTGTCGAAGAATCCGAGACCCATTTCTTACAGCGTGTCCAAGCTGGCGCCTTCAAACGGATCCGGCTGCTCTCCGAACCCACTGCGGCACTGCTGACGGCTGCCTCCGAGTCATTCTGCCATGTCGATAATGCCCCCGTCCTCTCGAGCGGCCGCTTTGAACTCCTCCATTACCTGCGTGAGGTCGTCATTAGCTGCGACTACCACCGGTACGGAAATCTTGGCGTCCGTGAGGGCGAAGTCAGAAAACCAGTGCTTTAGAGTCCCATTTTGTGTTAAAATTCCATGAATGACCCGCGATTTAAATCCAGCTCAGCTTGCCGCCGTCCACCATCTGGAAGGGCCTGCCCTCATCATCGCGGGAGCAGGTTCTGGAAAAACACGCGTGGTGACATTCCGCATCGCGCATCTGATGAGCGTCGGGATCCCCTCAGATGAGATCCTCGCTGTTACTTTTACCAATAAAGCCGCTGAAGAGATGCGAAGACGCGTGGAAAAGCTCGCCAAGAACGATGTCCTCTCTTGCACATTCCACAGTCTGGGGGCCAGAATTCTCAGGCAATCGGTCCACCACCTTGGCTACCATAACGATTTCACAATCTACGATGAAGAAGACAGCGATAAGCTCCTCAAAGAATGCCTCATCGCCTTGAACATCCAGCAAGAAAAAGGATTCTTTAAAACGACCCGGATGCAGATCTCTTCTGCCAAAAATAGCCTGATGACACCGGAAGCGATTTTAAAAGAAGACAGTATCCTTGGAACAATCTATCAGCTCTACCAAACTAAGCTCAAAAGTTATCAAGCGGTTGACTTTGATGACTTGCTCTACCTCCCCATCCAGCTCTTCCAGCTCCATCCCGAAGTCTTAGCCATGTATCAGAAGAAATGGTCATTCATCTTGATCGATGAGTATCAAGACACCAATGCCGCGCAGCATACGCTTGCGAAACTTCTTGCCGCCAGCCATCACAATGTCTTTGCCGTCGGAGACCCTGACCAATCGATTTACTCCTGGCGAGGAGCCAATATCGGTAACATCTTGAATTTTGAAAAAGATTTTCCTGGCGCTCACATCATCACTCTGGAGCAAAACTACCGCAGCCGTTCGAACATCCTCAATGCTGCTAACGGTCTTATTCACCACAATACTTCCCGGTATGAGAAAAATCTGTGGAGCGCTCTGGGGCCTGGAGAAAAAATCGGACTCTTTATCGCTGAAAACGACCATGGCGAAGCCGAATTTGTCTCCCGAAAAATCCTCAAACACCACGATAACTTTACTCTGAACGACTGCGTCATTTTCTATCGGACGAACTTTCAGTCCCGGATTTTTGAAGATATGATGCTCAAGCTTCGGATTCCTTATACCATCATTGGCGGCCTCTCGTTCTACGCGCGGCGCGAGATCAAAGATATCCTCTGCCTACTGCGGATCGTCCTTGCCGGTGCCGATTTTATCGCCTTTTCTCGCACCATCAATCTCCCCAAGCGGGGCCTTGGGGAAGCGGCTCTTGATAAACTCCTGAGTAGCGCCACTGAAGCATCGCTGACAATCTTCGATTATTGCCGGGCGATCGCCGAGAGAAAAGTCCCGGCAAAACTCAGTGCCCGTCAATTTGAAGGGCTCTCTCACTACGTCACGACAATTTTAGCTCTCCGTGAGATGGTCCAGCACCGAATTTCCCTCAGCACACTCATCTCTGAAGCGATTGAAAGATCCCGCTATGATGATTACCTGAAAGAAGACCCTGAATCGTATGAAGACCGAAAGGAAAACCTTGCCGAACTTGTCTCGAAAGCCGCTGAATGGGAACAAGAAAATCCTCAAGGCACTCTCTCAAATTTTCTCGAAGAACTCTCGTTAAAAACATCCACTGAAGAACCATCATCCGAATCGGTGAAAATGATGACTCTCCACAATGGAAAAGGATTAGAATTTTCCGTGGTGTTCTTAGTCGGTATGGAAAACGATCTCTTTCCGCACCTCAACGCTAAGGAAAGCGAAGATGCCCTCCAAGAAGAGAGGCGCCTTTGCTATGTCGGGATGACACGAGCTAAAGAATATCTTTATCTGACAGCGGCGAAATCCCGTTTTCTATGGGGAGGCGCCCGTCACATGCAGCCCAGCCAATTCCTCAATGAAATCCCTCCGGAATACATCCAAAATCTCAATCCAAAACCTTTCCAAGGAGAATCATCGGAAGATTTCTCAACAGGAGATACGGTTCATCATCGCGATTTTGGAGTTGGAGTCGTGCAGAAATGTTACGAGACGTCGTTAGGAGCGACGTACGACGTCTTCTTTCCCCAAAGCGGAGAAACTCGGAGCCTTGTCGCCAAGTACGCAAAGCTTCTCAGAAGCTGTCCTTAAATCCAGTTTCTGTCGATTTTTCGGTTCTTTTGAGCCTCTCTTCGGCTCCTTTGAAAGGGTCCATATCAACTTACGTATATGAACCCTTTCAAAGGAGCCGAAGAGAGGCCAAAATAATCCAAAAATTCGACGAAACCTGGGTTTTAGGACAGCTTCCCAAATGTTCGGATGACCTGGCCTACTGATAAATTCCAATGCCAGTATTTATCCCTCCACCGGAATCCTTTTACGTTCGGAAGCCAGCCTTGAGGTAGGCAAAATTCTCCCGGAGCAAAGGCTGGTCTCCAAAAATGGGCTGTCCGTTCATTTTTAAATAACGAAACCGTCGGAACTCCCAGACAAGACGCCAGATGTCCAATCCCGGAATCGTTCCCGATCATATACCCTGATTCGCAGACAAAACGTGCCATCTCATCGAGATTGGCAAACGGAGGAGCTTCCGGCCAATCGACACGCTCGGCAGGCGAGACAATAAAGACAGGCTCAAACCCTTTTTTTCTGAGCTTCTTGGCAAGTTTCAAAAACTTTGCTCGAGGCCAATTTTTTCCCGGTCTTGAACTCGTCGGGTGGAGCACCACGCGCTTCATATACCGGCGCGGCTGCAGTTCGGGAGGAATCGCGATCCCATTGCTTTTGACAGCCGCTTTGATCCCGAGCATGGTGCGGCAAAAGCTCACCAAATTATCAGCAAACGTTTGGCTGCCATCGAACCGCCCTTCTTCCCAATACGGATAATCGGTATTAGGCGTTGCAATCGGATTGAGGACCGTGGTCTTATCTCGGTCATTTTTCAGACAGGTGTCGAGCACTTTCATCATCCAGTCTGATTTTTCATAAAAAATAAAAAACCGGTCGAACTCTTCAAACGTTGGAGGGAAGGGACAGATCGACAGATGGGGAAACCACCGTTGCAGCTGCGACATAAACGGATGGAATGTAATGACTTCATTCCCCTGCAAGGCAAGATTGTGCGACAAAATCGTGGTTAGAAGACAGTCTCCCAACCCAGCACAACTAAAAACCGCTATTTTCATAATCTTTACTAATAAAAGTTTATACTATATTAAACGAATTATAACATTAAATGAAAATTAAAACCAATTTAGACCTAAAATTTAAAACTCAGCAGACCTTGGTTCTAACCATGGCCATGCAGCAGGCACTATACGTGCTTCAACTCCCTATTACCGACCTTATTCAATGGGTCCAACTTCAAATCGAGCAAAACCCCCTCTTACAGTTTGACGAGACACCCTCGGAAGACTATCCTACCGAATTAGACTTTGACGCTCAAGGATTTGAAGTGCTCGACCATTTGGACGAGACCTTTGTCCAGGGCTTATTCCCTGATGACTCCCTACAAGAACCCAGCTCCCCAGAAAATCTTGCTAAGGCGTCGATTTCCCTTCACGAATACCTCATGGAGCAAGCTAGAACCTCTTTTAACGATCCCCAGCAGCTGGCCCATGCCGAAGAGATTATCGGCAACCTCGATGAAAAAGGGTTTTTAGGCGATTTTGAGGCTGATGCTCAAATTCTTTCGGTGATTCAAACCTTTGATCCTCCGGGGATTGCAGCGCGAAACCTCCAAGAGTCGCTTCTGATCCAGCTCGCCTCTTTAAATCAGCAAAATACCCTAGCTTATTTTCTTCTTTCCCATCATTTTGACGATCTGCTCCGCGGCCGCCTTGCGTATTTGTCCAAAAAGCTCCGGATATCCGTCTCTGAAATTCAAGTCTCTCTACAAAAAGAGCTCTCCTCTTTAGACTTCCATCCTGCAAGTCGATTTCAATCTATTCCATCTGCCGTCGTTATTCCAGACATCATCATCGAACAGATCGAAAACACTTTCCAAATCACAATCAATGAAGCGCCTCTTCCACGCTTCATCCTCTCTCCTCCCTCTATGACAACTCTCAATAGCTATTATACCGAAGGAAAATGGATGGAAAAAATCCTCTCCCGTCGTCGAGAAATCCTCACCAAAATCATCCAATCTCTTTTAGTCAAACATAACGGTTTTTTCTCAGGGGCAACCCAAAATCTGAGTCCTCTCTCCATGCAAGAGTTGGCCAAAGAGCTTCAGCTCCACGAATCGACCATCGCCCGTGCCGTCAAAGACAAATTTGTTGCTTGTCCAAGAGGTATCTTCAGCCTTCGGTATTTCTTCCCGCACATCTCCAGCAAGCAGGACGATGGAACAGCCATTTCCCATATCGGCTCAAAACAGCTGCTTCTTCAGCTGATTCTCCAGGAGGACAAAAAAAAGCCCTTTTCGGATAACGCCCTGGCCCATGCGATGTCCAAAGCAGGCATCCCCTGCGCCCGCCGCACCGTCGCCAAGTACCGCAAAATCCTCAATATCCCTCCCGCCTCCCACCGCAGGAAAGAAACTTGATCCTAACCTACTAAAAACAAGGCCGTTAAAACCGTGCATTCAGAATGAACGGTTTTCCATGAAACCGTGCATTGACATTGCACGGTTCATTAAGTTAAGATAATCTCTATGGAACGAGAGATTCTTAAACGCGTCATCATGGATCAACGCGATTTTCGATCCCCAAAGAATTTTTACCAACGCACGGTGAGCGAAAAAATCGATCGTTTTGCCGATGATCCGAATATCATTATTCTCAGCGGCCTACGAAGAGCTGGGAAATCGACGATCCAACGCATGTTACAGCTAGACGCGGCTAAGGCAAATGGCCATTCAGACTACTATTTTAACTTTGATGATGAACGGCTTGTGCAGTTCCAAGTCGATGATTTTCAAATGCTGCTGGAGGTTTTCATCGAATTATTCGGAAATCAGTCGACGTTTTACTTCGACGAAATCCAAAATATTGAAGGCTGGGAGCGTTTTATCCGAAGACTCTATGAGCAGGGGAAAAAAATCTATATCACAGGATCAAACGCACGACTTTTAAGCAAGGAATTGGGGACGCATTTAACAGGAAGGTACATCCAATTGGAGGTATACCCACTCTCTTTTTTTGAAATTGTGCTTCACCGATATCCTGAAGCGCTTTCTAAAAAAGCTTTATCGACTACGGATGTTGGAATGCTCTTGCGCCATTTTTCCAACTATTTAAAAAACGGGGGCATTCCAGAATACATCGAGTTTGAAAAAACGGAGTATCTGAAAGATTTGCTGGAGGGCATTCTTTATCGCGATATCATTGTGCGTTACAAAATTCAGGATGAAAAAGCACTCAGAGAAACGGTCTATTATCTAGCTAGCAACATTGGAAAAGAGTTTAGTTTCAGAAATCTAGCTAAAACAACGGGGCTGGGCAGCCCCAATACCATCGCAAACTATTGCGATTATTTAGAGCACTGTTATTTATACTTTTTTGTCTGCCGTTACAGCCATTCTCTCCAAAAGCAGATTCAATCCAATAAAAAATGCTACATGATCGATCCTGCACTGATTCGAACCACTGGATTTCGCGTAAGTGAAGACAAAGGCCGTCTCTTAGAAAATATCGTATTCCTTCACCTCAGAAAGCAGACAAAAGAGATTTACTTTCACAAGGAAAAAAAAGAATGCGATTTTCTTCTAAGAGAAGGCAACCGGGTCACACAAGCCTTACAAGTCACAACTAGCTTATCGGACTCCGAGGTTAGAAATAGAGAAATCGAAGGCCTCCTGGAAGCCATGGACGCCTACCACTTGCAAGAAGGCACCATCCTCACTGAAAATGAAAACGATACGATCGAGATAAACGGTGTTCGGATTTCAGTGCTTCCAATTTGGAAATGGCTCCTACTTTAACAGCTGACGCTGTAATCGACGCAAAATAGTCGGTTCACTCTCTAAAACTGTTTGAATCTCCTCTTCTGACATCTTGGCAAATCGCTTCATCTCTTGATCGGTGAGCGTTAGTACCACTGGTAAGGAAAGCTTCCGGCAACATTTTTTAAAAACCCATTGCCGGTAGCTTAGCCATCCTAGGCCCACTCCAATTAAACTCATCGGAACCCAGAGCCAAAAGATCCCGAGGGTCATCGCTGCAATCAATACCAGCGGCTCCCATGTCCTGCTAAAGAGCGGACCGAAAAACCGTTTCCAGGCTTGGGGAGCCGTCGAATAGGCCAGCACTTCTTCAAAGTACGGCTCTTCAAATCGCATCCGTGCGGCATGGATCGCTTCATGCGAGAGGACGTCGGACCGTTTGTAACCTAAAAAGGAACCTTTTTCAAAACTTTTTCTCAGCTGAATGGATGGAAGGCCTTGGTCTGAAATCCACGTAGCAGCGCCTTCCCACCAAGCCATTTTTTGATTGGAATAGATGAGAGGAACCCAATCGATTTTAAAAGGAAGAACGGCTTCGCTCCATTCAGGATGACCAAGAGGCTTTGCAAGCTCAGCGCGCTTGAGAAAAGCCTCTTCCGATTCCTCAGGGCCTGGGATCAGGCCCCGATGAAAGTAGCCGAGAAGCCCTTGATCGTCGATCACGCAGCTGCGCGGGTCTTCTTGCGGTATTTCACGAAAAGAAGAGTGAAACCGACGATGTTGAGCAGCGAAAAGACGCCAAAGAACAGCAAAATCTTATTGGTCTTTTTCGAGATCTTCATCAGTCTCTCGCGGACAAGCTTTTCAAATTCCGACTCATTTTCAAACCATGTCCCCTGGTAGAGATGGCGAGAGAAGATCGCCTGTTTGTCCTCTTTTGCATTGAAATAGACTGTCGGGAGCGCGATATCGCGGTTGCCTTCTTTGTTTGCAAGCAGCTTGAAAGACTCACCAAGAACGACGAATGTCCGATGTGTGACACGGTTGATGACAGAATCTCTATCTTTGCCGGGATACTCATTTTCGATCCGGTCCCAATTGTCCGAGAGCCACTCCATGCACCGTTTCAAAATCGGATGGCCCGGTCTTGAACCGATAATGTTATTGGTTGGAAGAACGGAAGAGCTGAGCGATGTTTTATACGGCAGTTCCATCCCGCAGAAAAAATCAAATCCTTTGCTCAGCGGATCAAACCCTTGGATGCATTTCACATCATGATCGACGTAGATTCCGCCGTGCTGGTACAAGATCTCGTATCTTAAGATATCTGATTTTTCTCCATAATTATCTGATTTCTTATAGCAATCATAAAGCTTTATAAACTGGAAATCTTGAATCCGGGAAAGCTGCATCTGCTTGTGAGGGAGCGGCCTGTCGCGGTCTGTCCAAAACTTAAACGTCCAATCGGGATGCTTTCCAATCCAACTCCGGATATTTTCAACAGAGTCCCGAGGAAATGGTTTGGGTCCGATCCAAATGAAATGGACGACTTTTGGAACACGGTACATCGTCGACTTGGCGTTTAAGAATGAAATGTTTTGATCGTAGACCGTTTTGAAAAAATTCAGGTTCTCAAAATCTTCACGGGTCTGCACGTATTGCCACGCCGGCTGATCACGCCCCATCAATGTTTCAAAATCTGTTTTATCTTTGGATTCGTTTTTCTTTCCGCACCCAACAAGAACCGGCAAAAGAACTAAAAGATAAACCCATTTTCTCAAAAATCTCATAAGAACCTCTGTTTCTTTGTCAAGATTATCCCAAACCCCATTAGAAGCAAATTAAAAGATAAGAAAGCCCCAATGATGATTACCGTCTTTTGAAGTTTCTTATCTAGCTTGGACAATCTTTTTTGAGCCTCTAATTCAAAATTAGCACCCTTGCCATCCCCTTTGCCATCCTTGGCCCAGCTATTAGCAAAAAAGTGGCGAGAATACAGCGGCTTAAGCCCCGGTTTAGCAAAAAAATAAGCCGCCGGCAGAACGATATCAGAGTTCCCTGGAAGATCGAGTTTTGTTCGAAGCGCCAGTGTCAGTGCAAGATACGTTCTTTCCATCACAATCTGTGTTCTAGAAAACCCGTCTTTTCCCGGATATTTTGCTTGCAGCTCATCCCATCTTCGATCGATCAATCCGATCACTTCTTTCACGATAGGATGGCCAGGTCTTGAGCCAATCACGCCATTGCCTGCGGTGATGTTCAGCCCTGCGACAGGCGGATGGGGCGCTTCTAACCCGCAATAAAAATCATAGGCTCCATGCATCCCATCAAATGGTTGGAGGCAATTCGCATCGTGATCCACATAGACTCCTCCTTGATGGAAGAGAATCTCGAAGCGTAATACATCGGATTTTTCTCCCCAGTTCTCCGACGACTCATAGCATCTGCCGAGCAACGGAAAGGGGTATTTTTTCATCACAATCATCTCCATCCCATGACAAGGAGGATCACGCTCGCGATCTGTCCAGAATTTAAATGTCCAATCGGGATTTTTTGCCATCCATGTCCGGACATTTTCGACAGATTCACCGGGAAATGAGCGGGGGCCAAGCCAAATAAAATGGACAACTTTAGGAATTTTTGGACGGTCTTTTTGATGTCGCAGCTCTTTCTGCCGGTCGTATAACTTCCGATAGCGGGTGAGTGCTTCAATATCGATAGGCTGGCCGACATGCGCCCAATGCTTCGTATTTTTTCCCATCAAAAGATCAAAATCATCTTTCTGAGCGGAAAAAAGAGAGACAAAACCTAAAAGCGCAGCAATGATAAATTTATTCATCACGAGAATTGAAGCTCTCTCGCGTAAATGCGAAAGATTCCTGATTCATAGCTCCACATTTAAGGGCAGCTCCAACAGGCTTTTACCCGTCCTTCCGACGACTAGTCCAATGGACGTAAATCAGTTTAACAAAGAGACTCATTTCATCCCAGCCCTAAAGCGCTGGTTTTTCATGTGTCAAAGGGATAAAGACCACCTTTTCATCAATATGAGGCGATCGATGTTTCACATGAAAGAAAGGGCTGATGTCGATCTTGAGTCCTGCTTGAAGCTTTTCCAAAAGCTCATGCGGGGTCGCACTCTGCATATTTCTGTTTCCCCAGTCATTTGACTGATTAACGATATTTAGAGGGACATTGACCACTTTTGCCTCATCAAAATAAAGGCCTATTTTATGATACTTTGCCTTTAAAGCCCATCGAGATTCTAAGAGATTCGGATTATGATAATCGATCTTATTCAAAACCTCTTCAATTTCCGATTTTTTATAAACCGACATATCGACACTGCAGGGATATTTCCAATCGTACTCTCCCTGTTTAAACTGCCAAGCAAAAATTCCTTTTTCTATTTCCCATGAGGGAGGGATTTTTTGAGCAGCGTCTCTCATGTAGCAATAGTCGACATGGCTGCCAAGCCTTAAAAACACTCCAAAAGCCCCTGTTTTTTCGATCAGCTCCGCACACTGGTACAGATCGACACGGTTTTTCACGATGATGTCATCAACGGCAAATAAGACATACGGTGAAGGGGTTTGGAACGTCGCTTTAAGAAATAACGGCTTAAAGTCTTTGGCGGGATCTTTGCCCTGCGCTAAGAACTTGACCTGTTTGAAACACTTTTGGACTTTATCGTATCCTTGCTGGAATTGATCTCCTGAACACCGGTAAATCACCGAGATTTGCCCTAGCCCTTTCACAAATTTCTCTGCCGATTCTAAAAACGCATAGAGCTGCAGGGGTCGATCAAAGGAAAAAACCACGAGATCGGCGTTTTTATTTTCGATTTTGGGCTTTACAACGCTTTTAGCAGGGGCATAACCACTCTTTCGAGTCGATTTACTCTCTCCCATGGCATGAGGACCTGCGAGTTCTTTCAAAACAACAAGAGCTCTTCCTTCGTAGACATCTTCCAACTTGATCTGCTTAAATAATCCTGCATAGAAGCTAACATCACCCTCTGCAGTCATCCAGATTTTTGGATTTTGATAACTTTTTTCTAATTTTTCCAACGATGGATTTTCACCAAGTACGACAATATCTAGATCGTCAGCTTGATGAGCTTCTTTGTAGAGCTTTTCCGGAGCAGTAGAAGCCGGCAAGACAATAAACCGTGGCTCTGCTTGATGCAGCCAACAAAGGGCGAGCAGCAACACTCCAATTATTCCTTTCATCGACATCCTGTCTTTTTGCTTGTTCTAAGGGTACCACTCCTCAAAATTTTCTAGCTAGAGAGAATTCCACCTTATATAGTATTGTTCCTTGCGGGAAATCCCCGTTTAATGGTATGAACCTGTAACTTATTGTTTTGAAAAATGAAAAAAGCATTAGTCATTGTTGAGTCTCCCGCCAAAATTAAAACCCTAAAAAAAATTTTAGGGTCTAATTATGCTGTGGAATCGTCTGTTGGGCATATCCGCGATCTGCCGAAAAAGGGGTTCGGCATTGACATCAAACACGATTTTGAGCCCGAATACCAAGTCCTCGAAGAAAAAAAAGAGGTCATCGCTAAACTCAAAAAAGCGGCTAAAGAAGCTGATGTCGTCTATCTCTCTCCCGACCCCGACCGCGAAGGAGAAGCGATCGCATGGCATATTCTCTCCATTCTTCCTCCCAAGACCAAAGCCAAACGAGTCACTTTCAACTCCATCACGAAAGAAGCGGTCTTAGAAGCATTAAAAAATCCACGCGACATCGATGAAGCCCTCGTTAACGCCCAGCAGGCCCGCCGCATGCTCGACCGGATCGTCGGTTATAAAATTTCTCCGATCCTGACACGCCGTGTGCAAGGAGGCCGCGAAGGAGGACTCTCTGCCGGCCGCGTCCAATCGGTAGCATTAAAACTCGTCGTCGACCGCGAAATTGAAATCGAAGCCTTTAAACCTGTCGAATATTGGAACATTTTTGCTGACCTTCTCACAAAAAAGGGCCAGCAGCCATTTTCTGCTACCCTTTTTTCCGTGAATGGAAAGAAAATCGAGAAAGAAGCGACCGATAGAAAAGATGTTTTCCTCATCCCCAATCAAAAAACCGCCGACGACCTTGTTAAAAAGCTTAAAAACTCGACGTACAAAGTCGCCCACGTTGAGAAAAAAGAGAAAAAAAGAAATCCCGTTGCTCCGTTCATCACATCGACAATCCAACAAGAAGCTAGCCGTCACTACGGATTTTCTGCAACACGCACAATGAACATCGCCCAAACCCTTTACGAAGGGGTTGAACTGGGACAAGAAGGAGCAGAAGGATTAATCACCTACATGCGTACCGACTCCGTTAGGATTGTCCCGGAAGTCATCGAAGCCGTCCGACAGTACATCGCAAAAAAATACGGCAAAGAATACGTCCCGGAAACTCCCCGCATCTATTCCACAAAAAAAAGCGCTCAAGATGCCCACGAAGCAATCCGTCCCACAAACCTTAATTATACTCCTGAGAAAATCCAAAAATATCTGACGCCAGATCAATTTAAACTCTACACCCTCATCTGGCGCCGCTTTGTCGCTTCCCAAATGAACCCTGCGATCTATGACACGATCTCATGCGACATCGAGACCAACCATGATATGGTACTCCGAGCCACCGGTTCTGCCATCAAGTTCCCCGGATTCTTAGCCGTCTACGAAGAAAAACAAGACCGCAGCACTGATGGCGAGAAAAAAGATGAAGACCGCCTCCTCCCTCCGCTTACCGTCGGACAAACACTCCAAGCGCTCAGCATCACTCCCGAACAATCGTTCACTAAACCTCCTCCACGGTATACCGAAGCATCTCTTGTTAAAGAACTCGAAAGACTTGGCATCGGCCGACCTTCGACCTACGTCTCGATCATGCAGAAGATTCAAAGCCGCGACTATACAATTAAAGATAAAGGAGCTCTGAAACCAACAGAACTCGGACGTGTCATTGCCAAAATGCTAGAGGACAACTTCAAGCTAATCATGGACGTGACTTTCACAGCTACAATGGAAGACGCCCTCGAAGAAGTCGCTGAAAATAAAATCCCCTGGAAAGACCTCATCTCTGAATTCTGGAAAGAATTCATCCCGACTGTCGAAAATGCCGAGAAAGACGCTTTCGTCCCCAAACTCCTCACCGACATCGTCTGCCCAAAATGCAAACACAAAGTCCAAAAGATCTGGTCGCGCAACAAATACTTCTATGGCTGCTCGAACTATCCCGATTGCGACTACACCGCCCCCATCGAAGCCCTCGAATTCAAAAAAGAAGACTATGCCGATGACTTTGACTGGGATCAAGCCTGCCCCAAAGACAAAGCGCCTATGAAGCTCCGCTTCGGCCGCTTTGGTGCCTTCTTAGGCTGCACGAACTACCCCAAATGCAAGGGGATCGTCAACATTCCTAAAAAAGGCGATCCTCTGCCAGCTGAGATGCCTTCTTGCGTCGCCGTTGGCTGCAATGGCAAGATATCTCCACGCCGTTCCCGTTTTGGAAAAACTTTTTACTCCTGCTCGAACTATCCCGACTGCGATGTGATCGTCAATTCCCTCGATGACCTGGAAACCAAATACATCAACCATCCTAAAACACCTTACGTTAAAAAAGCCAAAGCTCCTGGCACAAAAGGCGCAAAAAAAGGCGGCCGCTTTTCCTCCGCTATGACGCTTTCTCCCGAACTCAAAGCCGTCGTCGGAGATGAACAGCTCTCCCGCGGTGAAGTCACGAAAAAACTCTGGGAATACATCAAAAAGCACAAGCTCCAAGACCCTAAAAACAAACGGCGCATCATCCCTGATGCCAAGCTTGCCAAAGTCTTCGGCTCCAAAGCCGGCATCGACATGATGCAGCTCGCCGGTGTCCTGAATAAGCACTTTATCTAGCGGAGTGAATATGAACACGCCCAAGCCTCGTTTAGCTATTGTTTCTTCGCATAATATCTGTTGCGCACTAGCCTACTATGCAGCCGCTCTAAAAGATTTGCTTAATGCGGCTTTTGACATCGAAATTATCGATTTGAAAACAAGCGAGCTTCTAAGGCAAGAAGGTGAAAGCTATAAAAAACTGAGTGAAGCTTATATCGAGCAACTTTGCACAAAGCTCCAAGAATTCGATGTAGTCAATGTACATCTAGAATTAGGCATCTTTGGAACTTCTTGTGAACTCATTATGTCTAGAATCATAAAGATATGCCAGTCATCGGGACGTCTAATCCTTACAGTACACACAATCGACTACAAAGACCTTCAGAATAGGCATGGTTACATCTATCAACAGATCATGAATTCTCTTAAACAACGCCCTCCAAGCAATCCTTTCCATTTGATAGCACATTTACCGCAGGAAAAGGAACTTCTTAAAAAACATTTTGATTTTGACAATGTCACTGACTTCCCTCTGATCTACTTAACGAACGAAAGAAGAAAACATTTTCTGCAGTCACGCAATCCCAATGTTTGGAAAAAGCAGTTTGGCCTATGCGAACAAGATATCACGATCGGAGTGTTTGGTCTGCTAAGTCAGCACAAAAATTATCCGCATGCATTAAAAACACTGAACATTCTTCCATCAAACTATAAATTACTCGTCATTGGCGAAGCCCACCATATGAGTATAAAAGAGAGGCAGGTAGATCCTGTCATTCAAGAGATGATATCATACATAGATCAACATCCGTTACTAGTGGAAAGAGTGCTATTTACAGGGAAACGGGATGATGCAAAATACTATGAAGATTTGGCAAACATTGATTTTGTTTTACTGCCCTCTTTTGAGGTAAGACAAAGCGGCTCTGCTACGCTTTCTAATGCCCTTGAATTGTCTTGCGCTATCCTTAAGAGTAATACTTACAATGCACGAGAATACGAGATCTACTTCCCAAACTGCTTCGAAGTTTTTGATATTGGGAATTACTATGAAACACGAAATAAAATACTCACTTTTGACAAAGCAAAAATTGCAAATCTGCGTCAGAGAGTCGATTTATATTCCGAGGTTCAATTACAAAAAATATACTCCACCATTTATGACTCGATGAAAGCCCATATCCCTGTCGCTTACACGCCAGTAGATGCCTTGTTTCAATCGCTAAAAAAGCGAACCCCTCTTGACATAACCAACAAGTTATTCAATGGATATGGACCGATAAGGAGCATATTCAACCTGATGCCAAGCTCTATCAAGTCTGTACTAAGAAAAATAAAAAAGAATTTGAACCCATCACGTTAAATTAATCCTAAGGCTCTGTCTTGATCAAATTGCAACAACTTTCTAGCGTTCTGATGAGTTGTTCGTGATCTTTTCCATTCAAATCTAATGACTTAAGCTTAGAAAATACATCAGCTGGAAAAGCACTTGGGTGAACCCACCAGTCCTCAAATATACAGTCCTTTCCGTTAAAAAATACCGATACATCCGGACAAAGCAAATGGTATCCCAAAGCTGTAAGTATTTTCCTTTCCTCTGCCCTGAACTTATCTCCAAATTTATAGAAATCGTGCTCAATAGTAATAATTCTAAAAATATACTCGTTGAAAGGTATTCTCTGCAGTAGAATGTTGTAGCTAGCATCGATATCTAGCGATAGATAATCAATAACTTGAGGAAATGGTTTAAGAATAGACTCATAATCGGATTGCGTAGCATCTTCGATAAGCAAGGAATTTTGCCGAATAGCATGCCAGCTATTCTTATATTCATCGGATATATCTATGCTGCTTCCTTTCCATCCAAATTTTTTTTCAAAAAGATATGTGTTACTTGTAAAAGTCGGATCACCAGCACCTATTTCGAGATAATACCCATCATCTTTTTTGCCAAGAATTTGATAAAGAAGTAAATGAACAAATCGATCTTGAGAAGCTTGTGAGAAAGTCGTTTCTGCTGCAAATCCAAACCGACTAAACAGCAACAAAAAAGGGACCATTTTTGATATGTTCTTGAACAAGATAGACCGCTCTCCTCTCATCAAATATAGGGCGATTATCCTGCTGGCATAGATTATTAGCAAAGCAATACAGCTTCAAAGATGCGGATGTCGGCGCAGTCAAAAACCAATTCTTGAGTTCCTTTGTGTATAGTCGATTAAACCTAAAATTTCCTATTTCGGCTTAATCAACTATATAACGCTTTTTTAGCCAATGATTGTCAGATTTGGGATTGGAGAAACGAACTTTCCCCCCTTTTTCAGAAAATCCGCTTCTCTCTCGAGAAATTCTTTCATAAAATGATAGGGGAATGCTAATAGATAATCTGGATTCATTGCTCGAGCTTCTTCCTCAGAGATAATGGGTATTCTAGTAACCGTTTGCCTGCCCCATTTAATCGGATTGCGCTCTGCGACAAATGGTAATAGATCAGGCCCTATTCCATAGTAGGCAAGAATAGTATTTCCTTTGGTGGAAGCTCCATATCCAATGACTTTTTTACCTAATTTTTTTTGTTCTCTAAGAAAAGCAAGCATCTCCTGTTTATTTTTTTCTACGCGAGAAGCAAATGCAAAGTAAATAGAAGCTTTCGTAAGGTCCTGTTTTTCTTCACTTGCGCGCATGGCCCTTACAGCCTCGGTTTCATGGGCTTTACCCTTATGTCTGATGTATAACCTGAAACTGCCGCCATTGACATCGTTTAATTCAACATCTTCTATTTCCATATCTGCCATTGTCAAAATATGCTCGATTGAGGTCAGCGAATAGTATTCCAAGTGCTCCGCACAGACTGTATCAAATGAATTTTGTTCTAGCATGGTAGGTAAGTAGCTTAACTCAATAATCCATAAGCCGTTCTCGTCAAGCACTCTATTAACATCTTTAGCGAACTGCACAGGATCTTCAAGATCGTAAAACATGGCAATACTCGTCACGATTTTGGCCTTTTTGCTTCCCATTTGAGTTGCGTAAGCACTAGCACTAAAATACGTATTAATATGTAGGTTACAGCTTTGAGGTTTAATGTTTTTGGCTGGATCTATTCCTACTCTGAATAGATTCTCAGGATAAAAACTAAGAAGAGTTCCGTCGTTGGAAGCTATATCTACCACAACATCACCACTTTGAAGAAATATTCTGCTACGTTTAATGGCTTCTTCTACGATAGATTTTAAAGCTTTTTTCATGGAAAAGTTAACACCAGACATGTACCAATACTGGCTATACATTTCGTCTGGATCTACAGTATGTTTAAGTTGAACCAGCCCTGACTTTTCGCATAATGAAAGTATTACTGGGTGATTTTCCGGTTCAGGATCGGATGGGAGCGGAAAACTTGAGATGGGTAATCTTCCAAGATCAAAAACATCAACGAGAGGGCCTTGGGAAATTCTACAATTGGGTCTCTCTGTTAACTTCATAAATTCCACCTTTTACTTTCAAATGTATTAACCAGAATACGTTTTTGGTGTTTCCCAGACTAGGATTTATTTCGAACCAATTGGTCTATTCGCTCTCTATCAGACTTCATCATGATCTGCACAAGTTCTTGCAAGGTTGTTTTTGGACACCAGCCAAGCTTTTCTTTTGCTTTGGAAGGATCGCCGACTAACACATTTTCTTCAATGGGCCTGAAAAATTCTGGGGAGACTTGAATGACTGCTTTTCCAGTTAACCGATCGATCCCTTTTTCATGCACGCCCTTCCCTTCCCATAAAATTTCCATTCCTACTTCAAGAAAAGCAAGTTCTACAAACTTTCTAACGGTTGTGGTCTGGCCTGTCGCAAGAACATAATCTTCAGGCATTTCCTGTTGGAGCATCCGCCACATCCCTTCTACGAAGTCTTTTGCGTATCCCCAATCTCTTTTAGCATCAAGGTTTCCCAATATAAGCTTGTCTTGTAAACCTGCGTGAATGCGAAGAGCAGCAAGGATTATTTTTCGGGAGACAAAGGCCTCTCTTCTTCTTGGACTTTCATGATTAAATAGAATGCCGTTGCAAGCAAATAACTTATAGGCCTCTCTATAGTGAACAACGGTCAAAAAAGAATAGAGCTTGGCTATCCCGTAAAGAGATCGCGGATAAAAAGGAGTTTTTTCAGTTTGCGGCATTTCTTTAGCATTTCCAAACAGCTCGGAACTAGTTGCTTGATAAAATCTCGCGGTGGGGCAATGGATCTTGATAGCTTCTAAAAGACGCAAAGTGCCCATTGCTGCCACGTCGGCCGTATGCTCAGGAATGTCAAAGGATTCCACCATATGACTTACAGATGCCAAATTATAAATTTCATCAGGCTGAATAGTGTCTATAACGTGTTTTAAACTGGAAGAATCACAAAGATCACCTCTGTGAAGGAAGAATCGTTCTTTTAGCGACTCATTCACACACAAATGCTCAATTCGTTCTGGATTTAAAGCGGTCTGACGGGTCAAACCATGTACTTCATACCCTTTCTCCAAGAGCAACTCCGCAAGATACGACCCATCCTGCCCGGTTATTCCTGTAATCAATGCTTTTTTCATACTTTTGAATTCATTTGTGTATAGTCGATTAAGCCTAAAATTTCCCATTTGGGCTACGTCAAAGCCCCGCGGATTGACTATCGCAAAAGGGGTAGTATTAGACTAATACAACCCCTTTTGCGATAGTCAATCCCCGGGAGTTTTCACGTTAGCCGAAATAGGAAATTTTAGGCTTAATCGACTATATATATTCGGCCAGAAACTCTTGAGCTCTTTTTAATAATTGCTCCTCGATGGATACCTTACCTGTTTCAGAATAACGTGACCTATGAATATGTACCGCAAGAAGCTGTCCTTTCCAAAAAAATTGGTAGAAACTTTCGCCAAAGTCTTTAAATAAAAAAGATGAACTTTTTGTAATCCCGGGGGCTTTTCCAGAAAAAATGCAATGGGTGTTTGGAAAAACTGATCCTAAGAATTTAGCCCAAGAATTCCGTTTGTCTACAGCATACACTTGAAGTGTTTCATATTTTAAAGAAGATTGATACTTCTTGTAGATTAGGTAGCCAGTATCGCGACTGATGTTAGAGAATAAATGGGGATTTTTTTTCTTAAAAAATTCGCGTAATAAGAGCGGTAAATCCCACATTTTTAACGGAGGCTTTCTTCTTGAAGTAAAGAAAAAAGCAATCAACCGTTTATATGTATAATGCTCCGAGATTGCTCTATAGAAAGAATATTTATATAGCCTATGCTCAACATCTGGCATAAAATCAAGAATAAATCGATTTTCTTGATTTAGCTGTTTCCTATTGATTAACATACAGATGGCCGTAGGGAAACCTTGATAATGAGTATAAAAGTCTGGATGATGCGGCGCCCCAAAAAAAACAATTTTTTCATTTTTAACATGATCCGTTATCAATTCAATCCAATTCGGCATAAATAAGAAGCAATCAGGATCTAAAGTAAGGATTAAATCGGAATCAGTATAAGATATTGCAAGATTCAGCGCTTTAGCATGATGAAAAGAATATTCATAAATATTCTCTCTTTCACTTTTAGAAACAACCACGCCTCGAATCATCTCAAATCGTGGATCATCCATTGCAAGGTCGCTTTCTAGCTCATCCACTGGAGTATTTTGCACGACGATCCAACGAAAGGGAGTGTCAGGGTTTAGGGTTTTGACCAATTGGTAATTCATATCTAGGAGAGCCTTACTTTTATAAGAAACAGATATGATCGTTAGCATGGGTGCTCTCTCAAATAATAACGCGTTATACGGCGCCCGCTTAGGTTTTGTTTCACTTTTTCATAAGGAAGAAAACCGCATTTTTGATGCAACCGTATTGATGAGATATTATCCTCAAAAATATCAGCGAACAGGCATTTGCTACGCAAAGCTTCTTGATTAATCATCGTTTGAAGAAGAAATGTGCCAGCTCCTTCTCTTCTCCTCTCTTCTAAAATGCCTTCAGTAATATAAAAGCCCTCATCGCATTCTTTAGCCGCAAAATATCCAATAATTGTGTTTTCTTTTAGAAGCCACACCCTGTATTTTAGAGGGTTTTGTTTTGTATATACATGCTCAAACCACTTTTTTTGTTCATCAGGGGGTATTTCCCGCTGATCATTAGTCATCATCAAACGACATTGATTTCGAATATGCGCTAGAGTTAATGCTTCTTCAAGTTTAGTAAGAGGATCGATGCGCCACATAATCTAACACAGCCTCAGAAATAAATTCTCGTTCTTGGGTTTTAATCCACCAACCGACTGGAATCGATACTTGTTTTTGGACAAACGCATCAACACCAGGAAGATGAGTTTTAAACTCTTTGAATGCGGTGTGATGATCATTGCGGGCATGAACTTGTGAAACGGTAATTCCTTTACTTTTCATAGCGTTCATAAAAGCTCTTAAATCCGCAATTTTCATTGTGAAAAGCCAATAGGAACTTAATCGATCTCGTTGATAGTCCGGTAATTCAAGGCCTCGTGCACTCAGACCAGAAAATTTTTCATTATAAAATCGAGCATTATCACGATGAGCCTCAAGTACTGAGGCTACATGATTGAGTTGAGCAAGTCCGATAGCTGCTGAAACATCATTCATGTGAAACTTATAACCGTATTCAAGGACATCCTCTTCACAACGAAAATCCTTTCTTTCTCCATCTCTATTAATCCCAAACCAACGTAATAACTTGCCTCTCCGGTAATCTTGATTATCTTTACAAACCAATGCGCCGCCATCTACAGTCGTGAGATGCTTGATTGCTTGAAACGAGAAACAAGTGAAATCTGCAATGCCTCCTACAAATTTGCCTTTATACCTTGATCCAAAGCCGTGCGCTGCATCCTGAATCAGCTTGATGCCATATTGGTCGGCAATATTTTGAAGTTCATCTAAGTCACAAGGGTATCCAGCCCAGTCAACGCAGATAATTGCTTTAGTCTTGGGTCCGATTTTTTCTTTAACACTTTTTGAACAGATATTCCCCGTTGCTGGATCTATGTCAGCCCAGACAACGCGTGCGCCATTTGCCAAAATAGGAACATTCGTTGCCATGCAAGTCATCGGCGTGCTTATCACTTCATCTCCAGGCCCAACACCAGCAAGACGTAAAGCCAAATGAAGAGCAGAGGTTCCGGAATTGAGCGTTAAAATATACGGACTGGAAAACCAAGCCTTAAGTTTTTCCTCAAAAAGATCGACCCTTGGACCTTGGCCAATGTACCCAGATCGCAGAACAGCTTCGGAAGCTTTGATAGCTTCCTCCGGCATAAAAACCTTAAATAAAGGGATTGCGCCGCCTTGCCCAGACAAAAACTTGGTAATGTTTAACGTGTTTTCCAGAATGTTCATTTGCCTATCTATACCTGCTTAATCGACAATGCTTTTCTCATAAAAACCCGCTCGAAAGTTACGCAGTATAATCAAAGACAGCTTTTCCTAGGAGCTCCTATTGTTTTGGAGCCGACCCATATAGAATCTGGGGAAATTAGGATATGTTGTAACACCTATTTATCTACATGATTATTTGGCGTTGCCAGTATTGTGAAAGCTGTCCCAGCGATTCAGATAGCCATAAACAATTCCTGCATGAATCCAAACATAGGGTCGAAAAAGACCCTGATTAAATTGTAAGACAACCATCATGAGGAGGAGAGAAATAAAAAGCGCAACAGCTACGATTTTATCCGACTGAGAAACCTGAGTACTGATAATCACTTTTTTAAAGTTTCTATAGAAAACAAAAGATACCCACACAAAACCTATCAAACCGACAATCCCTAAGCTTGCCAACACTTCAGTCAATACATTGGTAGGATCAAAAGACTCGACTTCCTGAAGCGTTACAGGATTAGTGTCATACCATGAACTCTTACCAAAAAGATGAGGCCCTACACCCCCCACTCCAACCCCTAACAAAGGATACTCTTTGAACAATCTAAAGCACGACACGATGCCTTCCCATCTCGCAACGAAGGATCCATGTGTCATAAACCCAAAATAGAAGAATTTAAAAAAGCTTATAACAAAATGTTCCCAGAATAACCAGGACAGCATTCCCCCAAGAACACAACAAATGGCAATAAACTTAAGTATTCTTTGCCGCGCATACGATGCCAGCTGGCGGATAGATCTCAGACAAAACATCCCCAAACTAACGAGAAAAAAAACAGGATACGAAAAAATAACACCCGTTGAAGTGGAGACCAAAAGAAAGCTATTGATTCCCAATAATTTTAAGGCTTTCTTAAGAGAACCCTTTTCGTTAGATCCAAAAATGGCTAAGGCATTTCTGAACATGACATAAGCCGTCATGTACAGAGCATAGTATGAAGGTTCATATGTCCATCCTTGCCCTCGAGCTACCGTTCCAATGCGCTGTGTTGCTAAAGGATCGTAAATTCCAAACCAAGACAAGACAAGTTGAGAAATGGCATAAAACCCTAAACAGGAGAACGCTAAGGAATAGACTCTTAAAATCGTTTTGAAGTCAAAAAATCGAAACAGATTTATGGGGATCAAAAAATAGAAAATGAAATTGAAGATATAGCCGCCAACATAGACACATGAACGGAGAGGATGAGCACTTAAAAGCGCTGAGACAAGCATGGAAAGCAATATCCAAAGAGAAGGATACAAAATAGACCGAGGAAGAATCATTCTACGAAAAGAAATGCATAAGTACGCCACTAGCAGCACTGCTATGATCTGGGAGACTTTGGGTTTGAAAATAGAAACGACAACATGAAGAAGTTCGGCGGAAGAAAACAAAAAATAGAGAAAAACAAGGAAAAGAGGAAAAATTTTGCCCAATCTTGGCAAAACCAGCCCTTTGCTTTGAAAAACTCTTATTTTACTTTCTGCCGTAAACATCTTCAAAACGCACGATATCATCTTCGCCTAGGTATTCGCCCACCTGAACCTCAATTAATTCCAGAGGCACTTTTCCGGGATTTTCCATCCGATGCTGCGTTCCTTTTGGAACATACACACTTTGGTTCTCATGAACCATCTGAACAGTATCCCCAATCGTCACTTTTGCTGTTCCTTTGACAACGACCCAGTGCTCGCTACGATGATAATGCATTTGCAAGCTTAAGACCTGCTGGGGATCAACTAGAATCCGTTTGACCTTATATCGAGATCCTGATTCCAAAACTTTATAATAACCCCAAGGGCGATGCGTTGTAAGGTGGTCTTTTGTCTCTTTATTGCCACCTTTGCGCAGCTCCTCAACTAAGGCCTTGACTCGTTGCGACTCGCCCTTCTTACCTAAGAAAAGCGCATCCTCCGTTTCTATGACAACCATATCTTCGAGGCCAACCATAGAGATTAAACGCTTATCACCAATTACTAAGCTATTTTTGGTATCAATCGTATGGATATTGCCTATTTTGACATTTTGATGAACATCCTTGTTCATGACTTCAAAAATGGTATCCCAGGAACCGACATCCGACCAGAGAAAATCAAAGGGGATAACGGAAATGTTCTTAGACTTTTCCATGACTTCACAATCAATTGAACAATTCGGCATCTGAGAGAAATTTGCTGTAAGAGCTTCGAGCGTGCCTTGGCTTTGCTGAGAAAGCGTATCGGAATGTTCTGCTAATTCTTTCCAGAAAGTCTCGATAGAAAAAGCAAAGATTCCGCTATTCCATAAATATTCTCCAGATTGAACATACTGCTCGGCCAATTCAAGAGGAGGTTTTTCAACAAAAGCAATTGCTGGGTAAACATCTGAAGTCGTGTAGGGATTGATCTGAATATATCCATAACCCGTTTCTGGTTTATAGGGCCGCACTCCAAATGTGACAATCTGTCCCTCATGAGCAACTTCTTGTGATTTATTGATGGCTTCTAGAAATTTCTCTCTAGATGAGACCCAATAGTCAGACGAAGAAACCAACACAACCTCTTTTTCACTGAGTCCTTGTTTTTCTTGAAGATATTTCAGAGCAAAAATAATAGCTGGAGCAGTGTTCCGCTGTTGTGGCTCTATAATGATTTGATTGACCAAAGCAGGAGAAATCGCTTTAATTTGGCTTTTGACCAGATAATGATAATCGTTATTGGTCACGATGACAATATCACAGGGGTCTCTATCGACCAAAAACCTCTCTACAGTCTGCTGCAGAAGTGATTTTTCTTCATTGAGCTTAAGGAATTGTTTTGGGAAAGACTCTCTAGATATAGGCCAAAGACGAGTTCCTTTACCGCCTGCTAGAATGATAATTTTCACAAAATTCCTCCCATTTGTTTTCTACGAATTGTTTGAACTCTTTTTTGAAGCGCGTTTCATCAAATCTCTCGGCATTCAATCGAATCTTCTGAGAATCGAATTGCCTCTTTTCAAATTGATCGATGGCCTTTATGAGGCTAGAAACTGTCTGCTGCTCAAAAAATATGCCTGTTTGATTTTCTACGACCGTTTCTAAAACTCCGCCTTTTCCATACGCGATCACAGGAGTTCCAGCCGCTTGCGCTTCGACAGGAGCGATCCCAAAGTCTTCTTCTGCTGCAAAAATAAATCCATGGGCCCGGCTAAGGTAATCTCTGACAACATCATCTGGTTGAAAACCGAGCAATTCAACATTTTTTCCGGCCAACTTTTTGATTCGCTCCATTTCAGGCCCATCCCCGATTACAATCAGACGTTTAGACGGCATTTTAGAAAAGGCTTCGATGATAAGATCAATGCGCTTATACGGAACAAGACGAGACATGGTTAAATAGAAATCTTCTTTATCCTGCTGGAATTTAAAAAGTTCCGTCTGCACTGGGGGATAGATGACCTCTGCATCCCGGCCATAAATTCTTTTGATTCGTTCAGCGATATACTTAGAATTAGCAATAAAATGATGAACGCTTTCTAAGTTGCCGACATCCCATTTGCGCAAATAAGACAGAGTCCATTTAGCAAGCCGCTCCTTAACTCCTGATAGTTGACTCAAATATTCACCTTCTAAGTCCCAAGCGTATCTCATTGGGGTATGGCAATAGCAAATATGCAGCTGTCCTTCTCTAATTTTAATTCCCTTAGCCACAGCATGCGAACTCGACAGAATCACATCAAACTCGCTTAAGTCAAAACTTTCTATAGCAGAGGGGAATAATGGAAGGTAATTGCGATGTTTTTGACTAGAGAAGGGAAGTTTTTGAATGAAAGACGTGATGATCTTCGCATCAGCAAAAGCGGTCTTATCAAAAAACCCCTCTTGTTTGACTAATGTGTAAATCGAAGAAGGATAAATAGAATAGATGGCATCTAAGACTTTCTCAGCCCCGCCCAAAGAAACCAACCAATCGTGGATAAGAACCGTCTTCATTAGAGTGAGTCCATGAGAGCAATATATTTTTCAGCGGTCGTGTTCCAATTAAAACTACGGCTTCTGTCAAGCCCTTTGGCTTTTAATTCTGCATGCAAGATAGGGTCTTGAATGATTTTTTCCATTCCCATGGCAATATCCTGAATATTATAGGGATCGACATAAAGAGAACTATCTCCGCACACCTCGGGCAAACTCGCAACTTTTGAGGCAATAACAGGGCATCCGCAACTCATTGCTTCTAAAGGCGTCAGGCCAAATCCTTCATAAAGCGAAGGATGAACGATTGCATGAGCATTTCGATAAAGACCTTGCAGATCTTGATCGTTGACCTGTCCCAAAAACAAAAGACTCTTTTGAAGCGAAGGATTAGCGCTAACGATCTGTTCCCATGAACCCGTCTTAGCTCGTTTACCTACAAAAACAAGCTTCCATTCAGGCAATTTCTCTCTTATCAAATCCCAGGCTAATATAAGCCTCTCAACATTTTTATGTGCGGTTAAAGTGCTGACAAAAAGAAAATAACGGGCAGGAAGTGCATATTTCTGCCTTAAGTCATTATATTCAGCTCTATCCGATTCTTTGGTGAAACGAGACTGGTCAACCCCTAAAGGAATATTCGAAATCTTTTCTTGAGAGGTTCCGGTATATTTCATGATTTCATCTTTAGAGAACTGGGAAATCGTAAAAACATGATCTGAGATTTTTGAGGCCCGATTGATCATGATTTTTGCATAGGCCTTTTCGAGAAAGCTGAGCGTGTGACTAAATGCCAGGTGATAAACATCATGGATAGTGGCAATTCTCTTCTTCGACTTCAAGCTCGCAAAAGGAACGTTATAATGAGGAGTCCAAAAAATATCACAGGCGGGCACAAGGAATGGGATTTTGATTTGCTCTTCAATCGAGTAGATCGGTATTCGTGTGATGATGAGATCGCACTGATTCAAAAAAGGCCATTTTTGAATGGAGGTCTCTTCGGCAATCAATCTGAGTTTGAAGGAATTTGCCAGCAGAGGAACAAGATTGCGAATATACGTACCAATACCAGCAGAAAGGGCCATTCGAATATCGATACAGAGTTCTTTCATCAAAGCTGCATCCTTAGAGGGTGTCTTCAAATTTCGAATGCCTATATTCGAGATTATTTTCTCGCAGGTTAGCATTTCTTTGCGTCGGCCATATTGCATAAATATGACCGACGCAAAGAAAGGCTTTGTTGCGTAAATAGCTGCGGATAAGGGTTTTTCTTGCCCTGAACTCACTGTAACTCTAAATTTGATTTTGCAGAAAAAATCTGGAGATTACAGCTATGAGTCCTATGACAAAAAAGAAACAC
>Ga0207686_10000073_pt1 | contig 92009 bp, 107 predicted proteins | sample KBSM24metaG_FD_184396 | JGI IMG/M metagenome (GOLD analysis project Ga0207686, IMG submission 184396) | Miscanthus rhizosphere microbial communities from Kellogg Biological Station, Michigan, USA - KBS M2-4 metaG (SPAdes) (version 2) | ecosystem: Host-associated > Plants > Roots > Rhizosphere... | reverse complement strand
GGTGGCGCATAGCGAGTGGGAAACACCTCTTCCCATTCCGAACAGAGCAGTTAAGCCACTCTGCGCCGATGGTACTTGGGGGGCAACCCCCTGGGAGAGTAGGTCGCCGCCGGTTCTTCTATGAGGCCCGGGCCGCGCTTAGGCGCGGCCCGGTTGCCTCCGATTAGCTGCGCGCTACGCCACGGTCGCGCGGCTTGCGTAGCGCTGCTACGCGGCGCCACGCGCCCGCGACGGATCGCTTGCTACTCGAAGGCCCCGGGCTCGCGTCTAAGCGCGGCCCGGGCCTCGGAGGGACTTGGAAAAGCGAGTAGCTACGGACGGAGAAGAAAGGGGCCGTCGATCTGGTGGCGGCGACGTGGCTTTTCGGGCGCCAGGACCAGGGTGGGGGCTCCGAGGCGGCGAGGACGAGGCGCGGGTGCGGGCAGCAGGGGCCGGCGGTGGCGGGTCTCGCAGCTGGGGGTCGTTTTGGCGATCGGCTCGAAGCCGTACTCGCCGAGGGTCGCGAAGTCGATCAGGAGGTCGGCGGCGTCGGCCAGCCGGGTGCTTATGTTTTTGCTTGAGTCGAACATAGGTTCGTAAGGTACGCCGGTCTCCGGACGGCAACCCAGGACTGCAAGTTGACTTGCAATCGGTTCCCGGAAAGCCTTATCCAGAGCCGAATTCGAGGATCAGGCGCGCGGTCTCGGCGGGCTTCTCGACGTTCGGCGAGTGGCCCGCGCCGGCGATCAGGTGCGTCTCGGTGCCCGGGTCGCCGCTGGCGTACTGGCGTAGGGCCCGCTCGGGGTCGTTGACGATCTGCTCCTCAGCGCCCATCAGCACCATCAGCGGCTTGCCCGTCGCGCGCATGCGCTGGTCCAGCGACTCGGCCCCGATGAAGTCCTCGGTCTTTTCCGGCGATTCGTCGTAGGCGGTGTAGGTGAGCCGCTTGACGTCGTCGACGAAAGCGTCCGGCACGTCGAAGCCGGGCGCGAAGGCGACCTTGAGACCGTCGCGGACCGAGAAATTGGGCTTGATCGTCCACAGCGCCTCGCCGAGGACAGGCACGAAGGCGAGCCCAGCAATGAATCCGAGGTCCCCGTAGGAGTCGTCGGGCGGCATGTCGACGATCGCGACCCGGTTGACCAGGCGTGGCGCTCGCTCGGCCAGGGCCACGGAGACGGCGCCGCCGAGGGAGTGCCCGACCACCTCGGCGTCGCGCACGCGCAGCCTGCTCAGCGCCTCCGCCACCAGCTTCGCCTGGTTCTCCGGGGTGTAGCCGGATCCGGGCTTTTCGGAGCCGCCGTGCCCGAGCAGGTCGACGGCGATCACCCGATGCCCGCGTTCCAGCGCCGGTCGGACGCCGTCCCACCAGTCGATCGCGCAGCTGAAGCAGTGGATCAGGACTATCGGATCGCCGTCGCGGGGCCCGCCTTCGACCACCTGCATTTCGCCGTCCGGGAGGTCGAGGATGTGGCCGCCGGGCACGGTCACCGCGGCCGACTCGGTCCTGCCGTCGACCACGAGCGCGTTCACGACAAGCAGCGCGGCCAGCGCCACGACCACTCCGATGCCGATCTTCCAGCCTCTCCCCATGCTGGTCGTTACCCTAGCCGTCGTGAGTGAGAAATTCGTCATCCAGGGCGGTGTGCCGCTCTCCGGGGAGCTGACCGTCGCCGGCAACAAGAACGCGGCGCTACCGATCCTCGCCGCCTGCCTGCTGACCGAGGAGGAGCTGCTGCTGCACCGGGTGCCGCGGATCCGCGACACCGAGGCCCAGATCGCCCTGCTCGAACAGCTCGGGGTCGAGGTCGCCTGGGTGGCCGATAACAGTGTCCGCCTCTGTGCCCGCGACGTCACCGGGACGACCGTGGACGAGGAGCTCTCGAGCCGGATCCGCGCCTCGTTCCTGCTGGCGGGGCCGCTGCTGGCGCGGTTCGGCGAGGCGCGCATGCCGCCGCCCGGGGGGGACTTCATCGGCCGCCGCCGCCTCGATGCCCACCTCGACGCCTTCAAGGACCTCGGCGCCCGGGTCGACGGCAACCGCTGGATCGAGCTGCAGGCTCCCGGCGGGCTCTGCGCCTGCGAGATCTTCATGGACGAGCCTTCGGTGATGGGAACCGAGAACGCGCTGATGGCGGCGGCCCTGACCCCGGGCGCGACCAAGATCTCCAACGCGGCCTCGGAGCCGCACGTCCAGGACCTGGCGCGGCTGCTGACCCAGATGGGCGCGCGGGTAGACGGGATCGGCTCCAACGTGATGGTCGTCAACGGCTCCGAGCGGCTCGGCGGCGCCGAGTACACGATCTGTCCCGATCACATCGAAGTCGGCAGCTTCATGGCCCTCGCCGCCGCCACCGGCGGTGCGGTGCGGATCCGCGACGTCGACGCGGCCGACCTGATGATGGTGCGGCGCCAGTTCCGCCGTCTCGGCCTGCGCTCGGACATCGACGGCCCCGACATGGTCGTCCCCGCCGACCAGAGCCTGGAGATCGAATCCGATCTCGGCGACGCGATCCCGAAGATCGAGGACGGCCCCTGGCCGGCCTTCCCGGCCGACCTCACCTCGATCGCGCTGGCGCTGGCGACGCAGGCTCGGGGCGAGATCCTGATCTTCGAGAAGATGTTCGAGAACCGCCTCTTCTTCGTCGACAAGCTGGTCGCGATGGGCGCTCGGATCACGCTCTGCGATCCCCACCGGGCGATCGTCAGCGGTCCGAGCCGGCTTCATGGCGAGCGCGTCGAGAGCCCCGACATCCGCGCCGGGATGGCGATCCTCATCGCCGCCCTGGCGGCCGACGGGACCTCGCACATCGGCAACATCCGCCAGATCGACCGCGGCTACGAGCGGATCGACGAGCGCCTGCGCGGGCTCGGGGCGCAGATCGAGCGTGTCTCCGCCGAGGTCCCTGCCTAGCAGGGCTTTCGCTCCGCCTCTCGTAAGGTCAACAGGCCGATGATTCATCCGATCCCGCCAGGAACCCGTGACGTGCTCCCCGATGAGATGCGGGAGCTGCGACGCCTGCAGCGTGCCCTGCTGGAGGTGTTCGAAGCCCGTGGCTACGGCGAGGTGGCGACGCCGGCGATCGAGTACGACGAGGTCCTCGCCCGCGGCGAAGGCCGCACCGCCGGCGGCTCCTACCGCTTCTTCGACGAGAGCGGTGACCTGCTGGCGCTGCGCTCGGACATGACCGTGCCGATTGCTCGCCTGGTCGCCGGCCGCCTCGCCGGCGCCGAGCCGCCGCACCGCTTCAGCTACATGGCGAGCACCTACCGGGCGGTCCGTCCCCAACGCGGCCAGATGCGTGAGTTCGTCCAGGCCGGGGTCGAGCTGATCGGCCTGCCGGCGCCGCAGGGCACGGCCGAGATCGTCGAGGTGCTGGACGCGGCGCTGGATGCCGCCGGCCTCGATCGCGCCGTGATCGGCCTCGGCGACGCCGACCTCTACCGCCAGCTGCTGAGCGAGTTCGGGGTCGAGGGCGAGGCCCGCGACTCGATCATCGGCCGACTGGCCACACACGACCTGGTCGGTCTCGAGGCCGAGCTCTCGGCGGTCGAGGGGATCGACGACGAGCAGTGCGCCACCTGCGTCGCACTCTCGCAGCTGCGCGGCGGCAGCGAGGTGCTGGAGCAGGCGCGCGGGCTCGGCGGCGCCGCGGTCGAGCGGGCGACGGCACGCCTGCAGGAGACCTTCGACGAGCTCGAGCGCCGCGGGGTCGCCGGTCGGGTCCAGATCGACCTCGGCCTGCTGCGCGACCTCGGTTACTACAGCGGCGCCATCCTCGAGGTCTACGACCCCGCGGTCGGTCACGTGCTCGGCGGCGGCGGCCGCTACGACGGCCTGCTCGAGCGCTTCGGCGTCGACCTGCCGGCGGCCGGCTTCGCCCTCTACCTGGAGCGCGTGCACGTTGCCCAGATGGAGGAGGAGTCGCGGCGAGGGAAGGGGGAGGGGCGATGAGCTTCCAGGTCGCCGGGCTGAGCCCGGCCAAGCCCGACGGGCCGCTGAAGCTGGCGGTGCCGCGCGGCGCCCTCTTCGGCGAGACCCTCGACATCCTCGACGGCGCCGGGATCGACACCTCCGAGGTGCGTGGCGACTCGCGCTCGCTGATCTTCGAGACCGAGGGGATGACGCTGGTGACGATGCGCCCCTCCGACGTCCCCACCTACGTCGAGGCCGGCGCCGCCGACGTCGGCATCACCGGCAAGGACGTGCTGCTGGAGCAGGCCGACCGCATGGTCTACGAGCTGCTCGACCTCGGCTTTGGCCGCTGCCGCATGGTCCTGGCGGGCCGTAAGGGCGACGAGCGCATGGGCGAGTCGCAACGGCGCCTGGGGATGATGCGGATCGCGACCAAGTACCCGCGCATCGCCACCGAGTACTTCGAGCGGACCGGCCGCCAGATCGAACTGATCGAGGTCAAGGGCTCGGTCGAGCTGGCGCCGCTGATCGGGCTCGGCGACGGCATCGTCGACCTGGTCGCCACCGGCCGCACCCTGGAAGAGAACGATCTCGAGGTGCGCGAGGAGATCCTCGAGTGCACCGCTCGCTTCGTCGCCAACCGGGTCGCCCACAAGCTCCGCGCCGCCGAGGTCGACGAGCTGACGGCAAAGCTGAGAGAAGCGGCGGCGAGATGAAGCTGCGCCGCTTCGAGTGGGAGGGAGCGGCGGAGACGGCCGCGGCGCTGCGCTCCTGGGCAGCCGAGTCGGCGCCCGCGGTCGACGTGCGCCCGATCGAGCGCGAGGTGATCGACGGCGGCGACGCGACCCTGCTGCAGCTGACCGCGCTCTACGACGCGACCGAGCGGGCGCCGGCGGCGCTGCGGGTCGAGCCGGGCGCGGCGGAGGCGGCGCTGGCCGCGGTCGAGCCGACCCTGCGCGAGGCGCTGGAGCTGGCGGCCGCCAACGTGCGGACCTTCGCCGAGGCCCAACTCGGCGCCGGGACCCGGGTCGAGCTCCCGCAGGGGCAGACCGTGACGGTCCGCGAGGTCGCGGTCGGGTCCGCCGGCATCTACGCGCCGGGCGGTCGCGCCGCCTATCCCTCCAGCGTCCTGATGTGCGCGATCCCGGCCCAGGTGGCCGGGGTGGAGCGGATCGCCCTGGCTTCGCCCCCCGGCGTCGACGGGCGGCTGCACCCACTGGTGCTGGCCGCCGCGGCGCTCTGCGGGGTCGAGGAGATCTACGCGATGGGCGGGGCCCAGGCGATCTTCGCGCTCGTCCACGGCACCGAGACGATCGCCCCGGTCGACGTCATCGCCGGCCCCGGCAACGCCTGGGTGCGGGAGGCGAAGCGGGCGGTCTCCGGCACGGTCGGGATCGACTCGCTGGCCGGCCCCTCCGAGCTGATGCTGATCGCCGGCCACGACACCGACGTCGAGTGGGCGGCGCTCGACCTCTGCGCCCAGGCCGAGCACGGGCCCGAAAGCCCATTGGTCGCCGTCGCCGTCGAGGAGCACGTGCTCGACGCGATCGCCGCCGCGACCGAGGACGCCGCCGCCTCGCGGCCGTCGGTCGCCGACGCGCCGCTGGCCTTGGTCCAGGTGCCTGAGCTCGAGGCCGCGATCGCGCTGGCCAACGCCTACGCCCCCGAGCACCTGGAGCTGCTGGAGGAGGACGCCGCTCTGGCGGCCGAGCGGGTGAGGACCGCGGGCTGCGTGTTCGTCGGCCGCTACGGCGCCACCGCCTTCGGCGACTACGTCGCCGGCTCCAACCACGTGCTGCCGACCGGCGGCGCCGGCCGCTTCTCGGGGCCGCTGGGGCCCGCCACCTTCCGCCGCCGCATCTCCGAGGTCGAGATCGGCGCCGAGGCCGCGGCGTCGTTGGCGCCGCAAGCCGACGCCCTCGCCCGGGCCGAGGGCTTCCCCGTTCACGGCGAGTCAGCGATGATTAGGCGATGAGCAGGACTTCCAGCAGAGAGCGCAGCACCGCCGAGACCCAGATCAAGCTCTCGCTCGATCTCGACGGGGGTGAGGCGAGCGCCGCGACCGGCGTCGGCTTCCTCGACCACATGCTCGACCTGCTCGCCCGCCACGGCCGGCTCGGCCTCGAGGTCGAGGCCGACGGCGATCTCGAGACCGGGGCCCACCACACGGTGGAGGACGTCGGCATTGTGCTCGGGCAGGCGCTCGACGAGGCGCTCGGCGACCGCGCCGGGATCCGCCGCTACGGCTCCGCCGAGGTGCCGATGGACGAGTCGCTGGCCGAGTGCGCGATCGACGTCTCCGGACGCCCCTACACCCACTTCGACGCCGACCTGCCGACGACCTCGATCGCCGGCTTCGACACCGAGCTGGCCGAGGAGTTCTTCCGCGCCGTCGCCAACAGCGCCAAGCTGACTCTGCACATCACGGTGCCTTACGGCACCAACGCCCACCACATGATCGAGGCCAGCTTCAAGGCCTTCGCCCGGGCGCTGCGCGTCGCCGTCTCGATCGACCCCGAGGAGAGCGGCGTGCCCTCGACCAAGGGGACGCTGAGCGAGTGAGCGCCCGGATCGCGATCCTCAACTACGGGATGGGCAACCTGCGCTCGGTCGAGAAGGCGCTGGAGCACGTCGGCGTCACCGCCACGATCACGGCCGATCCCGAGCTCGTGCGCGCCGCCGACGGCGTCATCCTGCCCGGCGTCGGCGCCTTCCCGCGGGCGATGGAACGGGTCCACGAGCTCGGCCTCGACGAGCTGATCGAGGAGCGCCGCGCCGCCGGCGTGCCGATCCTCGGCATCTGCCTCGGCCTGCAGCTGCTCTTCGACTCGACCACCGAGCTCGGCGGCGCTGCCGGCCTCGGGCTGCTCGATGGCGAGGTCGACGTTCTCGACGCCGACGGCCTCAAGGTCCCGCACATCGGCTGGTCGCCGGTGCGCTGGGAGCGCGAGTCGCGCCTGGTCGAGGGGATCGACTCGGAGACGCCCTTCTACTTCGTCCACTCCTTCGCCCCGCGGGCGCGGCCGTCGGAGCTGCTCGGCAGCGCCGCCTACGGCTCGCGCTTCAGCTGCGCGGCCGAGCGGGACAACGTCTTCGGCGTCCAGTTCCACCCCGAGAAGTCGAGCGCTGCCGGCCTGCGGCTGCTCTCCAACTTCGCCGGGATCTGCGCCTCCGTCCCGGCGTGATCCTCTATCCCGCCATCGACATCCGCGGCGGCCAGGCGGTGCGGCTGCTGCAGGGCGACTACGAGCGCGAGACCGCCTACGACGCCGACCCGGTCGACGCGGCGGCGCGCTGGGCGGGCGAAGGAGCGGAGTTCCTGCACGTGGTCGACCTCGACGGGGCGAAAGCGGGGGAGCCGCGGAACCTGGAGACGGTGGGGCGGATCGCCACCGCGGTCGGGTGCCCGATCCAGGTCGGCGGCGGCCTGCGCGAGAAGGCCGCGGTCGACGCGGTGCTGGCGGCGGGGGCGGCACGGGTCGTGATCGGCACCGCGGCGCTGCGCGACCCGGAGTTCCTCGACGCCGTCCTGGCGGAGCACGGCGAGCGGGTCGTCGTCTCGGTCGACGCCCGCGCCGGCAAGGTCTCGCTCTCCGGCTGGACCGAGGCCACCGACAGGGACGTCGCCGCGGCGGTCACCGAGCTCGGCGAGCGCGGCGTCGCCCGCTTCCTCTGCACCGAGATCGACGTCGACGGGACGATGGAGGGACCGGCTCTGCGCGAGCTGGCCCGGATCGCGGCGGCGACCCCCGCCCAGGTGATCGCCTCGGGCGGGGTCGGCACCCTGGCCGACCTCGAGGCGCTCGCCCTGGGCGGCAGCCTGGCGCCGAACCTGGAGGGCGCGATCGTCGGCCGGGCTCTCTACGAGCGCAGGTTCACCGTCGCCGAGGCCATCGCCGCCCTAACCTGAGCGGATGGTTCTGAAGCGGGTCATCCCCTGTCTCGACGTCGACGCCGGGCGCGTCGTCAAGGGCACCAACTTCGTCGGCCTGCGCGACGCCGGCGATCCGGTCGAGCTGGCCGAGCGCTACGACGCCGAGGGCGCCGACGAGCTCGTCTTCCTCGACATCACCGCCTCGCACGAGAAGCGCGAGACGATCGTCGAGCTGGCCCGGCGCACCGCCGACAACGTCTTCATCCCGTTCACGATCGGCGGCGGCATCCGCTCGGTCGCGGATGCCCAGGCGGTGCTCGACGCCGGTGCCGACAAGGTCTCGGTCAACTCCGCCGCCCTGGCCCGGCCCGAGCTGCTGAGCGAGCTGGCGGACCACTTCGGCGCCCAGTGCGTGGTGATCGCGATCGACGCCAAGCGCGACGGGTCGGAGTGGGGGGTCTACGTCAACGGCGGCCGCAAGCGGGTCGAGGGCCTCGACGCCGTCGGCTGGGCCCGGGAAGCGGTCGAGCGCGGCGCGGGCGAGGTGCTGCTGACCAGCATGGACCGCGACGGCACCAACGACGGCTACGACATCGAGCTGACGCGGGCGGTCGCCGACGCCGTCTCGGTCCCGGTGATCGCTTCCGGCGGCGCCGGCGAGCTGGCCCACCTGAGCGAAGCGATCTCAGCGGGTGGCGCCGACGCCGTCCTCTGCGCCTCGATCTTCCACTACGGCCGGTACCGCGTGCGGGAGGCCAAGGAGCGGTTGGCGGCTGACGGCATTCCGGTCCGCCTCTAGAGGCTCAGCCGCCGAGGTCGGCTTCGAGGCCGGCGACGCCGGAGGAGCCGAGGATCTCGAAGCGGGCCAGTTCGTAGGGTGATTCGCGGTCGGCCTCGCCGGCGATCTCGGTCGTCGCGGTGACGTAGCCGGCGGCTTCGACGGCGGCGATCACGGTCGCGTCGAACTGTCCCGCCGGGTAGCAGAAGTCCTTGACCGGGACGCCGTACTCGCGCCGCAGGATCGCCCGCGCGCCGGCGGTTTCGCGCTTCAGTTCGGCCGCGCCCAGCGTGGTCAGGTCGGAGTGGTCGATCGTGTGCGAGGCCAGCTCCCAGCCGGCGGCGATCATCGCCTTGACGTTGCTTTCGTAGAGGTCGGAGCCTTCGGCCTTGAGGTTCAGCACCCCCGGCCAGCCGTGCCTGCGCAGCTCCGGCAGGGCGTAGGTGAACTGCGGCCGGTAGCCGTCGTCGAAGGAGATCACCACCGGCTTCGCCGGCAGGGTGCCGCCGTGGTACCAGGCCCGCTCGACCTGTTCCAGGGTCACCGCTTCGTATCCGCGTCGGTCGAGCCAGTCCATCTGCCGGTGGAAGTCGGGGCGGCTGACGTAGAGCTCCGGATAGGGCGCGTCGGCGGCGGGGGCGCCGAGCACGTGGTACTCGAGGATCGGCACCGAGCCGGTGTGCGGTTCCCAGTCGGGCTGCGGGGTTGCGTTGCGGACGAGGCCGGCCCCTTCACCTCGGCCGGCCGGGTGTGGCGCCTTTTCGGCCGTGGGTGCCACCCCGGTCCTCGACCCGCTGGAGCCACTGTCATTGCCACCGTTCGAGCTGCCGCCGGCCAGGGCCGCGACCCCGACCACCGCGGCGATCGCCACGACGGCGACGCCGAGGGCGATCGCCCGCCGTTTCCGCGCTCGCGCCCGGTTGCGTCGCTGCGCCTCGCGGCGCGCGAGCAGCTGCTCTCTTCGCGGCTCCGGCCCGTCGGGCCCGTCTGTGTCTCGGCTGGCCATCCGCGCAGCCGATCATGGTAGGGAAGGGAGCCATGTCAAGCGCCGGAAAGCCGATCGAGGACCTCGCCGGGGCGCTGCGCGCCGCCTACCCCGAGCTGGAGGCGATCGGCGCCGCGTCCGTGGATCCCGTCTACGTCGTCGGCGGCGCCGTGCGCGACCTGCTGCTCGGCCGCGGTCGCGCCGATCTCGACGTCGTCGTCGAGGGGGACGCCGCGGCGCTGGCAGCGAAGCTCGGGGCGGAGCCGGTCTCCCACGAGCGCTTCGCCACCGCCAAGGTCGTCCTCGACGGCCACGTGCTCGACATCGCCAGCGCCCGCACCGAGTCCTACTCGCGCCCCGGCGCCCTGCCCGAGGTCTCGCCCGCCGCGGCGATCGAGGCCGACCTGGGGCGGCGCGACTTCACCGTCAACGCGATCGCGATCCCGCTGCGGGGCGAGGCGCGGCTGATCGACCCGCACGGGGGGCGGGCCGATCTCGAGGCGGGGCTGCTGCGGGTCCTGCATCCGCGCTCCTTCGCCGACGACCCGACCAGGGCGATCCGCGCCGCTCGCTACGCCGCCCGCTTCGGCTTCGCGCTCGAGCCGGAGACCGCGGCGCTGCTGCGCGCGGCCGATCTCGGCACGGTCTCGGCCGAGCGCCGGCAGGCCGAGCTCCTGCGCCTGGCCTCTGAAGCGACCGCCGTGCGCGGCCTGGCCCTGCTGACCGAGTGGGGGCTGCTGGCGCCGCGGGAGGGAGGGGTGGCGCTGGCCTCGCGGGTCGAGGAGCTGCTCGCCTCGTCGCTCTGGGCCGACGAGGCTCCGCGCGCGGAGGCGCTGCTGGCGGCCGTCGCCGGCCCTCCCGGCAGCGAGATCGAGCTCGCGGTGGCGGCGCCGGAGCGGCCCTCGGACGCGGTCGCGCTGGCCCGTGGCCACGACCCCCTGGCCCTGGCCCTGGCCCGCGCCCTGGGCACGGAGTGGCTCGACGACTACGTCGCCCGCTGGCGCGCGGTCGAGCTGGAGATCGACGGCGCCGACCTGCTCGCCGCCGGGATCCCGCAGGGCCCGGCCCTCGGCCGCGGCCTGCAAGCCGCCCGCCGCGCCAAGCTCGACGGCGAGATCGCCGGCCGCGACCAGGAGCTCGCCACCGCCGTGGCCGCCGCCCGCGAGATCGATCCCGCATCTGCTTAGTTAGGCGCGTGGACTGGCGAGAGAACGACGGGGTGCGCTGGCTGGAGGCCGACCTGGGCGGGGCGCTGGCCGCCTTCGCAACCCGGATCGGGGGAGTGAGCCCGGCTCCCTTCGACAGCCTCAACCTCGGCATCCTCACCGACGACGCGAACGACGCCGTGGTCGCGAACCGTGAGCGCCTGGCGGCGGCGCTCGGCTTCGAGCCGGAGCGCATCCCGATCGGGCTCCAGGTCCACGGCGCCGAGCTCGCCCTCCACTCCGTCCCGCAGGAACCGAGCCCGTTCGCGCAACCGGGCAGCGCCATCGCCGAGGTCGACGGCCACGTCGTCACCGCGCCCGGCCTGGCACCGCTGGTCCTCACCGCCGACTGCCTGCCGGTCGCCCTCTCCGGCCCCGGTGGCGTGGCGATGCTGCACTGCGGCTGGCGCGGGCTGGCCGCGGGGATCGTCGCCGCCGGCGCCGAGGCCATCGATGCCACGGACGCCGCGATCGGCCCCGGGATCGGCCCTTGCTGCTACGAGGTCGGCCCCGAGGTCCTCGACGCCTTCGCCGGGCTGGGAGAGGGAGTCGCCAGCGGCCGCATGCTCGACCTGACCGAGGTGGCGCGGCGGCTGCTGCTCGCGGCGGGGATCGAGCGGATCGAGGCGGCGGGGCTCTGCTCCGGCTGTGAGCCGGAGCTGTTCTTCTCGCACCGCCGCGACGCCGGTCGCACTGGGCGCCAGGGCAGCCTGGTCTGGATCGAGCCCGGGGAGGCCTGAGTGGCCGAGCTGATCCACGGGATCGATCCGGTGCGGGTGCGGGCCAACCTGGAGCGCGTGCGCGAGCGGGCCGGCGACGGCGTCGAGATCCTCGTCGCCTGCAAGTACGTGCCGCTGGAGGAGATGGGCGCGCTGGCCGAGGCCGGGGTGACCCTGGTCGGCGAGAACCGTCAGCAGGACCTCGCCGCCAAGCACGAGCGCTGGGGCGACGCTTTCGAGTGGGACTTCATCGGCAACCTGCAGAGCCGCAAGGTCAGGCAGGTGCTGCCGCTCTGCCGCCTCGTCCACTCGGTCGCCACCGACTCGGTCCTGCGCGAGCTCGGCAAGCACGGCAGCGCCGAGACCGAGGTCCTGGTCGAGGTCAACATCGCCGCAGAGGCGGGCAAGGGCGGGGTGGCGCCCGCCGACCTCCCGGACTTCATCGCCCGCTGCCCGGTGCGGGTCGCCGGCCTGATGACGATGCCGCCCTTCAGCCGCGACCCGGAGGCCTCGCGCCCACATTTCGCCCGCCTCGCCGAGCTCGCCGCGGCCAACGGGCTGAACCGCCTCTCGATGGGAACCTCGCAGGATTGGCCGGTCGCGGTCGCGGAGGGGGCGACGATCATCCGGCTGGGCACGGCACTGTTCGTGTGAATCGGCGCTAACCTCCCGAATAATTCGTAAAGGAGTCGGCCCGGATAGGCCGAAACACCGATACCGATGGCTCTTCGCGACACCTGGCATAAAGCACTCGTCTACTTCGGCCTCGCCGAGGACCACGACTACGGCCCCGAGTACGAAGAAGACTTCGAGCCCGAGACCGGCTCCGAGGAAGTCTTCGAGGCGCGCCGCGAGCGCGACCAGGGCTCGGTCCGGCGCCTGCCGACCTCGCGCCGCGCCCGCCGCGACGAGATCGACGACATCTTCGCCGACGACGAGCCGATCGCCGCCAGCCGCACCCGCACCCTGCGCCCGGTCGACAACGGCGGCGCCGGGGGCCCGGGCGGCGACCTCCAGGTCCACCTGGTCATCCCCCGCAACTTCAACGACGCCCAGCAGGTCGCCGACCAGTTCAAACGGCAGGTGCCGGTGATCCTCAACCTGCAGACCGCCGACCACGAGCTCTCGAAGCGGATGATCGACTTCTGCTCCGGCCTCACCTACGCGATGGACGGCGGCATGCAGCGGATCGCCGAGAAGATGTTTCTGCTGACGCCGCGCAACGTCGAGGTCTCCGCCGAGGAAAAGGCGCGGCTGATCGACAAAGGCTTCTTCAACCAGTCCTGAGCCGGGCCGCCCTCCCGGCAACGGGAATTTCACAGCGGCTCAACAGCACGGCCACATCGCCTGCCCCGGGCGCTCCTAGCGTGCCTGACGTCTCGTAAGACGTCTCACAATCCACCCAAAGGGGAATCGATGAAAGGCAAGCGCCTCACCGCGCTACTCGTGTCAATGCTCGCCCTGATGGCCGTCGGCGTGGGAACCGCCGCCGCCACCGGAGCGTTCTCCTCCCACCGTCCCGACCGCACCGAGCGCGCGATCGCCGCCGCTCTGCACGACCGCAAGCCGAAGAACGTCATCTTCCTGCTCGGCGACGGCATGGGCACCCAGGAGATCACCGCCGCCCGCTACTACCAGGGCGTCAGCAAGGAACTGAACGTCGACCGGATACCGTTCACCGGCTTCGACACCACCTGGTCGGTGAAGCCGGCCGCGAGCCCGCCCTACCTGCCGGACTACGACCCCGACTCGGCCTCGACCGGGACCGCCTGGGCGACGGGACAGAAAACCCTCGACGAGCGCATCTCGCAGGGCCCGAGCAGCGCCATCAACGTCCCCGGCCAGAACCTGACCACGGTGCTGGAGCTGGCGCAGAAAAATGGGATGAAGGTCGGCGACGTCTCGACCGCGGAGATCACCGACGCGACGCCCGCGGTGCTCGCCTCCCACATCTCCCTGCGGGGCTGTCAGGGCCCGGCCGACATGGCGGCCTGCCCGCTGGAGACGAAGGCGGCGGGCGGTCTCGGCTCGATCGCCGAGCAGGAGATCGACCACAAGATCGACGTGCTGCTCGGCGGCGGCCTCGGCCGCTTCGCACAGACGATCCCCAGCGGCCCCGACGCCGGCAAGACGCTGGTCCAGGTCGCCCAGGAACGGGGCTACCGCTACGTCACCGACGCTGACGGCCTCAGCACCGTCGCCAACGCGAACAAGCCGGTGCTCGGGCTCTTCAACAACGGCAACATGTCGCTGGAGTGGACGGGGCCGGCGGCGGCGACCGGCAAGGGCAACACGCCCGTCGCCTGCAGCGAGGGCCAGCGCCCGGGCAACGAGCCGAGCCTGGCGGCGATGACCAGACGGGCGATCGACCTACTGGACGACGACAAGCGCAAGGGGTTCTTCCTCCAGGTCGAGGGCGCCTCGATCGACAAGCAGGACCACGCCACCAACGCCTGCGGCCAGATCGGCGAGACCGTCGCCTTCGACCGCGCCATCGGCGTCGCCCTGGACTACCAGGAAGACCACCCGGACACGCTGATCGTCGCCACCGCCGATCACTCCCACACCAGCCAGATCGTCGGTGAGGACGCCGCCGGCTCGGGCGTCCCGACCGGGTACTCGACCAACCTGCTGACCAAGGACGGCCAGACCCTGAGCCTGACCTACGGCACCGCCGGCTACGGCGGCCCGGGCGCGGCTCCGGTCGCGGTGCCGCCCAGTCAGCAGCACACGGGCGCGGCCGTGCCCGTGTGGGCGAGCGGCCCCGGGTCCCTGGCGGTGCTGGGGACCAACGACCACACCGATCTGTTCCAGACGCTGGGGGGCTGATCTGGAGCGGCACGCCGGAGGGGCGGGCACCCTACTGCCCGCCCCTCTCGCGTGAGCGTGGCTAGGCTGGGTCCCATGATCGTCGGATTCGTGGGTTCCGGGAACATGGCCGCCGCGATCGCCCGCGGCTGGAAGGGCGAGTTCGAGCGGATGCTCTTCTCCGACAGCGGCTCGGGCCGGGCGCGCGCCCTGGCCGAGGAGCTGGGAGGGGAGGTGGCGTCCAACGGCGAGATCGCCACCGGCGCCGACTTCGTCCTGCTGGCCGTGAAGCCGGCCGCCCTCGACGGCGTGGCGCCGGATCTGAGCGCCGCGGAGCGGATCGTCTCGGTGCTGGCGGCGGTGCCGGTGGATCGGCTGCGAGCCGCCTTTCCCGGCGCCGAAGTGCTGCGGACGATGCCGAACGTCGGCGTCGAGGTGCGGCGGGGCGTGCTCTGCGTCGCCGGCGAGGCGGCGCCGCAGGTGCGGGCCAAGCTGGACCTGCTGGGGCGCGTGGTCGAGATCGCCGACGCCGACTTCGACGCGGCGACCGCGGTGATGGGCTGCGCTCCCGCCTACTTCGCGCTGGCGGTGGAGGCGATCGCCGCCGCCGGCGCCGCCGACGGGCTCGACCCCGGCTTGGCCCGGGAGCTGGTGGTGGAGACGGCGGCGGGAACGGCGGAGCTGCTGCGGAGCTGGGACCCGGCCGAGCTGCGCAAGGCCGTCGCCTCGCCCGGCGGCAGCACCGAGGCCGGGCTGGAGGCGCTCGATCGCGAGGGCGCGGCGGCGGCGTTCGAGGCCGCGGTGCGGGCCTCGCTGGAGAGGATGCGGCGGTGATCCCCCTGGCGCTCAGCCGCGGCGACCTCGCCGACTACGTCAACGCGCTGATCATCGTCTACATCGCCCTGGTCCTGCTCAACATCCTCATCTCCTACGTGCCGCGGATGCCCTACCGGCCCTGGCTGCGCTCGGTGCTCGACTTCATCACCGACAGCACCAACCCCTACCTGAACTTCTTCCGCCGCTTCGTGCCGCGAGTCGGCGGCAGCGGCCTCGCGCTCGACCTCGCCCCGATGGTCGGGCTGATCGTGCTCTTCGTGGCGCAGGTCCTCCTCGTCAGCCTGATCGCCGGGTGAGCGCAAGCGCCCGCGCCTGGTGCCTGGCCGGCGCCCTCTCCGCCCTCGTCCTCGCCCTCGACCAGGCCGCCAAGGCGGCGATCGAGGCGCACCTGGTAATCGGCGAGCACGTCGACGTGCTGGGGCCGCTCGGGCTCACGCTCTCGCACAACGCCGGCGTCGCCTTCGGGCTCGCGGGCGGGGCGGGGGCGCCGCTGATCGCGATCACCCTGGTCGCCCTCGGCGTGGTCGCCTTCCTCTTCGCCCGCGACCCGACCCGGCCGTGGATGTGGGTCGCGGCCGGGCTGCTGGCGGGTGGGGCGATCGGCAACCTCGTCGATCGGGTCCGCGCCGACGCGGTGACCGACTTCGTCGACCTGCCGCCCTGGCCGCCGTTCAACCTCGCCGACGTCGCGATCACCGTCGGCGTCCTGTTGCTGGTCTTCGTCTACCTGCGCGATTCCGAGCCGGAGCCCGGGAATGGCTGAGCCGGAGCTGCGCGTCGTCCACCTCGACGATCACCTGGCTGTGGTCGACAAGCCCGCCGGCCTCGTCGTCCACCCGGCGCCCTCGCACGAGGGCACGACCCTGGTCGACGAGCTCGCCGACATCCTCGGCGGCGGCGAGGACCCGGAGCGGCCCGGCATCGTCCACCGGCTCGACAAGGGCACCAGCGGGCTGCTCGTGGTCGCCCGCGACGACGAGGCGCACGCGGCTCTGCAGGCGGCGGTCCAGCGACGCGAGGTCGAACGCGTCTACCTCGCCCTGGCCGGCGGCAAGGTCGGCTCTCGGACCGGCACGATCGACGCCCCGATCGGGCGCGCCTCGCGCCAGCGGACCCGGATGGCGGTCGCCGGCGCCGGCTCGCGGGCGGCCCGCACCCACTTCACCGTGCTCGAGCTGCTGGCCCTGGAGAGCTACCTCGAGGCGAAGCTGGAGACCGGCCGCACCCACCAGATCCGCGCCCACTTCGCCGCCATCGGCCACCCCCTGACCGGCGACACGACCTACGGCGGCGCCCGCCGCTACGGCCTCCGGCGCCAGTTCCTGCATGCCCACCGGCTCGCCTTCGAGCACCCGCTGAGCGGCGAGCGGCTGAGCTTCGAGTCGCCGCTGCCGAACGATCTCGAGTCGGCGCTGGAGGCCGCTCGGGCCGCCCAGCGCTGAGGGTCGTGGCTCTCTACAATCAGCCGTCCTAAACCAACCCCCGTTCGAAGGCGAACCGGATCCTGCCTGGCGCACGACGCCAGGTCCGGCCAGCGGGACGGGGTGCTTCACCAACAGACCAAGGAGATTCAATGCCAGAGGCAGGCCTCACCGAGCTGCTCCAGGCCGGAGTGCACTTCGGCCATCAGACGCGCCGCTGGAACCCGAACATGCGCCGCTTCATCTTCGGCGAGCTGGATGGGATCCACATCATTGACCTGCTGCAGACCGAGGCGCTGCTGGAGAACGCCCGGCGCTTCGCCGGCGAGCTCGCCAGCGGCGGCGGCACCGTGCTCTTCGTCGGCACCAAGAAGCAGGCCCGCGACACGGTTCAGGAATGGGCCGACCGCTGCAAGATGCCCTACGTCAACAAGCGCTGGCTGGGCGGGCTGCTGACCAACTTCAACACGATGTCGACCCGGATCGCCCGCCTGCACGAGCTCAACGGCTGGAAAGAGGAGGGCAAACTCGACCTGCTGCCGACCAAGGAGCGGATGAACATGGAGGCCGAACTCGCCAAGCTCGAGTTCAACCTCGGCGGCGTCCGCGACATGGACCGCCTGCCCGACGCGGTCTTCGTCACCGACCTCAAAACCGAGGAGATCGCGGTCCACGAGGCGGCCCGCCTGCGGATCCCGATCATCGGCCTGGTCGACACCAACTGCGACCCGACTCCCGTCGACTTCGTGATCCCCGGCAACGACGACGCGATCCGCTCCTGCGAGCTGATCATCGGCACGATCGGCGGCGCCGTCGAGGAGGGCTCCAGCGCCTGGCGGGTGCAGGAGGAGAAGCGCATCGCCGAGGAAATGGCGCGGCGCAAAAAGGACGAGGAAGAGCGCAAGAAGCGCGAGGAGGAAGAGAAGGCCCGGCTCGAGGCGGAGGCGGCGGCCAAAGCCGCGGCTGAGGCCGAGGCGCAGGCGAAAGCGACCGCACAGGCCCAGGCCGCCGCGGCCGCGACCCCCTCGCAGCCCTCCTCGAAACCGGCGACGCCGGACCCGGGAGCCCCGAAAGCGGCTCCGCCGGCGGCAAAACCCGCTCCCGAGGCGGCAAAACCCGCCCCGGAGCCGGCGAAACCGACCCCTGAGGCCGCGAAACCGGCCGCCGAGGCGCCCAAAGCTCCGGCCGAGGCCGAGAAACCGGCAGAGCCCGAGGCCAAAGCCGCCCCCGCCCCCGACGCCCCCAGCGAGAACAAAGAGGGAGAGAAATCGTGAGCATCACCGCCGCCGACGTGAAGGCGCTCCGGGACCGCACCGGGGCCGCGATGATGGACTGCAAAGCCGCCCTGACCGAGGCCGACGGCGACACCGAGCGGGCGATCGAGCTGCTGCGGGTCAAGGGTCAGGCCTCCGCCGCCAAGCGCGAAGGCCGCGGCACCGAAGAGGGCGTCGTCTCCTCCTACATCCACGCCAACGACAGGGTCGGGGCGATGGTCGAGGTCCAGTGCGAGACCGACTTCGTCGCCCGCAACGAGGACTTCAAGGCGTTCGCCTACCAGGTGGCCCTGCACGTGGCCGCGACGGCACCGCGCTACGTCTCCTCGGAGGAGATCCCCGAGGACGAGCGCGAGGCCGAAAAGAAGGTCTTCGAGGAGAAGGCGCGCGAGGAAGGCAAGCCCGACAACGTGGTCGAGAAGATCGTCGCCGGGCAGCTCTCGAAGTGGGCGAGCGAGGTGGCGCTGCTCGACCAGTCCCACGTCAACGCCGAGAAGCACGACTCGAAGACGATCGAGGAGCTGCGCCAGGAGCTGGCGGCGAAGACCGGCGAGAACGTTCGCATCGCCCGCTTCTCGTATTTCCGCGTCGGCGACGAATAGGCTCGGTCCCACGTGACCGATTCCCCCGAGCCGCGCTTCGGGCGCATCCTCCTGAAGCTTTCCGGCGAGGCCCTGATGGGCAACCTCGACTACGGCACCGACGGTGTCGAGGTCGAGCGGATCGCCAAGCAGGTCGGGGCGATCCGCGACCGCGGGGTCGAGGTCGCGATCGTGGTCGGGGCGGGCAACATCTACCGCGGCCTCGAGGCCGCGGCAAAGGGCATGGACCGGGCCACCGGCGACTACATGGGGATGCTGGCGACCGTGCTGAACGCACTGACCCTGCAGGACGCGCTCGAGGGGCTCGGCCAGCACACCCGGGTGATGTCGGCGATCGACGTCAAGGAGGTCGCCGAGCCCTACATCCGCCGCCGCGCCATGCGCCATCTCGAGAAGGGGCGGGTGGTGATTTTCGCCGCCGGCACCGGCAACCCGTTCTTCACCACCGACACCGCCGCGGCGCTGCGGGCGCTGGAGATCCACGCCGAGGCGATCCTGATGGCCAAGAACGGGGTGGAGGGGGTCTACGACGCCGACCCGGCGACCCATCCCGAGGCCGAGTTCCTGCCGACGATCACCCATCGCGAAGCGATCGAGCGCGGGCTCAAGGTGATGGACTCGACCGCGCTCTCGCTCTGCATGGACAACGACCTGCCGATCTACGTCTTCAACATGGGGGACGAGACGAACATAGATAGGATCGTCTCCGGCGAGAAGGTGGGCACGCTGGTCTCCAACGGGCCCGCCACCTAAGCGAGGACGGGAACCAGTGGAGCTGATCGACGAACTGCTCAAAGACGCCGAAGGGCGCATGGCCAAGTCGGTCGAATCGAGCCGCGGCGAACTGGCGACGGTGCGCACCGGCCGCGCCTCGCCGCACCTGCTCGACCGCATCGTCGTCGACTACTACGGGACGCCGACGGCGCTCAAACAGCTGGCCAACGTCGCCGCCTCCGACGCCCGCCTGCTCACCGTCACCCCTTTCGACAAGGGCGCCCTGGGCGGGATCGAGAAGGCGATCCAGGAGTCCGACGTCGGCCTCACCCCGAGCAACGACGGCAACGTGATCCGCCTCTCGATCCCGGAGTTGACCGAGGAGCGGCGGCGGGAGATGGTCAAGGTCGTCCACGGCGTCGCCGAGGAGGGCCGGATCGCCGTCCGCAACGTCCGCCGCGACGTCATGCACGACCTGCGCGAGCTGAAGAAAGAGGGCGAAGCGGGAGAGGACGACGAGCGCCGGGCCGAGGCGGCGCTGCAGAAGCAGACCGACGACGCGATTGCGGAGATCGACGTTCTGCTGAAGGGCAAGGAAGAAGAGATCCTCGAGGTTTGAGGCCCCGGTACGTAGCGATCATCACCGATGGCAACGGCCGCTGGGCCGAGCGGCGGGGTCTGCCGGTCGCCGCCGGCCACCAGGCCGGGGCCGACGTGGTCAAGGCGCGGCTGCGCGACGCGGTCGAGCTCGGGGTCGAGGAGCTGACCGTCTTCTCCTTCTCGACCGAGAACTGGAGCCGCCCCTCGGAGGAGGTCGAGGGCCTGATGCGGATGATGGGCGAGCGGATCGCCAACGAGACCCCGGAGCTCGACGCCGAGGGGGTGCGCATACGCTTCGTCGGCCGCCGCGAGGGCGTTCCGCCGCGTCTGCTCGAGCAGATGGAGTGGGCCGAAGGGGAGACGGCCGCCAACGACCGCATCGTCTTCTTCGTCGCCTTCAACTACGGGGGCAGGGCGGAGATCGTCGACGCGGCGCGAAGCTTCCAGGGGAGCACCGAGGAGGAGTTCCGCAAGAACCTCTACGCGCCTGAGATGAACGACCCCGACCTCCTGATCAGAACCAGCGGCGAGCGGCGCATCTCCAACTACCTGCTTTGGCAGTGCGCCTACTCGGAGCTGGTCTTCCGCGACGAGCTCTGGCCCGACTTCGACCGGGCCGCGTTCGAGGACTCCCTGCGCGAGTACGAGACCCGCCAGCGCCGGTTCGGGGCGCGCTGATGAGGACCGATCTGTTCGACGACGAGATGTTCGAGGACGACCCGGTGCCGCCGCCGAAACCGCCGCGACAGCCGCGGCGCAAGCGCGGCCTCGATGGGGAGACGGCGAAGCGGGTGCTGGTGGCGCTGCCCTGGATCGCCTTCGCGATCGCGATCGCGATCGCCGGCGGCATCGTCTTCGCGGTGGCGATGATCGGAATCGGCATCGTCTGCCTGCGCGAGTACGTGGAGATGACCGCCGACTCGCGGCCGCTGGCGATTCCGGCCTACATCGCCGTGGCGGCCCTGATCGTGGCGGCCCACTTCGGCACCGCCTTCAACGTCCTCCTGATCCTCGCCGCCTCGTTCCCGCTGCTGTTCTTCTTCGCCGCCCGGGACCGGCGCCGCGAAGGGGTCACGGTCTCGCTCGGGGTCACCGTGCTCGGCATCTTCTGGATCGGGATCCCCCTGGTCCACGCCGTGCTGCTGCGCGATCTGCCGGCGCACGGGGCCGGCCTCCTGGTCGACGTCCTCGTCGGCACCTTCGTCGCCGACACCGCCGCCTACGCCACCGGCCGCATGTTCGGCAGCCACAAGATCGCCCCCACGATCAGCCCCAACAAGACGATCGAGGGCCTCGTCGGCGGCTTCCTGATCGGCACCATGGGCTTCTGGTTCGCCGGGCTCTACCAGGACTGGCTCTCCGGCGTGGACGCGCTGATCATCGGCGCCGCCGTCGCCGCGATCGCCCCGGTCGGCGACCTCTTCGAGTCGATGCTGAAGCGCGACCTCGGGACCAAGGACACCGGCACCCTCTTCGGCCCCCACGGCGGCATCCTCGACCGCCTCGACGCCGTCTTCTTCACGATCGTCGTCGGCTACTACCTCTCGGTCGCGCTTGTCTACTGAGGTGCGTCTGCATTTGCTCATCTCCTGGATGTGTCAGAGCAGACGCGTGCCCTCCCTATTCTCTGGAGACGCATGAAGAAGGTCTTGATACTCGGTTCGACGGGGTCGATCGGGACGCAGGCGCTGGAGGTGATCGGGCGCTCGCCCGAGCTCCAGGTCGTCGGTCTCGCCGCCGGCCGCGGCTGGGAGCTGACGGTCGAGCAGGCCCGTGAGCACGGCGTTCCCACGATCGCCCTGGCTGACGCGGACGCCGCCGCGCGGGCGGGGGAGGGGTGGAGCGGGCGCGTTCTCTCCGGCGACGGGGGCGTGGTCGAGCTGATCGCGAGCTGCGGCGCCGATCTTGTCCTCAACGGCATCGTCGGCGCCGCCGGGCTGGGCTCGACCGTGGTCGCCCTGACCGAGGGCATCGACGTCGCCCTCGCCAACAAGGAGAGCCTGGTTCTGGGCGGCGAGCTGGTGATGGCGCTGGCCGAGGCGACCGGGGCGCGGCTGCTGCCGGTCGACTCCGAGCACTCGGCCCTGCACCAGCTGATCGGCGGCGAGGCGCCGGGGACGGTCGAGAAGCTGGTCCTGACCGCCTCCGGCGGACCCTTCCGCGGCCGCGACGACCTCGAGGGCGTCAGCGTCGCCGACGCGCTCGACCACCCGACCTGGAAGATGGGAGGCCGGATCACGATCGATTCGGCGACGCTGATGAACAAGGGGTTCGAGGCGATCGAGGCGCACCATCTGTTCGGCGTCCCCTACGAGCGGATCGGCGTCGTCGTCCATCCGCAGTCGCTGATCCATTCGCTGATCCACCTCAACGACGGCTCCTCGCTCGCCCACCTCGGCTATCCCGACATGCGGGTGCCGATCTCCTACGCGCTGCACTTCCCCGAGCGGGCCGACGTCGACCTGCCCCAGCTCGACCTCGCCGCCGCCGGCGCCCTCACCTTCGAGGAGCCGGACCTGGAGACCTTCGCCTGCCTGCGCCTGGCGCTGGAGGCCGGCGCGGCGGGGGGGACGGCGCCCTGCGTGCTCAATGCCGCCGACGAGGTGGCCGTGGCGGCCTTCCTCGACGGCCGGATCCCCTTCACCGGCATCCCCGCGGTGATCGAGCGCGTATTGGAGGAGATGCCCGCCCGGCCGGTAACCCACTTCGATGACCTCTTCGCCACCGACGCCGAGGCCCGCCGCCGCAGCGAAGACCGGGTTCGGGGGTTGATGCCAGCATGAACTGGCTCTACATCTTTCTCGGCTTCTCGGCCCTGATCGTGCTCCACGAGGGCGGCCACTTCCTCGCCGCCAAGGCGACCGGGATGCGGGTCGAGCGCTTCTTCCTCTTCTTCGGGCCGACCCTGTGGTCGTTCAAGCGCGGGGAAACCGAGTACGGGATCAAAACGATCCCGCTCGGCGGCTACGTGAAAATCACCGGCATGAACCCGGAGGAGGACGTCCCTCCGGAGCACGAGGAGAAGGCCTACTACCGCCAGCCGGTCTGGAAGCGGATCGTCGTCGTCGCGGCCGGGCCGGCGGTGAACATCGGGCTGGCGTTCGCGATCCTCTTCTTCGTCTACCTGGTCAACGCCCAGCAGGTCGACCAGAAGGTCGGCGAAATCCGCTCCGGCACGCCTGCGGCCAAGGTGCTCCAGCCCGGCGACCGGATCCTCGCGATCGACGGCAAGGCCTATCCCGGCCTCGACCAGGAAGCCCGGATCGAACGCTTCGGCAAGCTGGTCGGATCGCACGAATGCGCCGGCAAGCAGATCGACGGCTGCCTGGCGACGACGCCGGTGGCGATCAAGGTGAGTCGCGACGGCCAGGTGCGGACGATCTCGGTCCGTCCCGAATACAGCAAGGAAAACGAACGGGCCCTGATCGGGTTCTCCTACGGCAGCAGGCCCGAAGAAATCGGCGCCGGGACCGCGGCCAGCCGGGCGGTTGACTCGATCTGGCTGGTCACCCGCAAAACCGGCTCGATCTTCTCCCACATCTTCGAATCGAAGCAGCGCAAGCAGCTCTCCGGCATCGTCGGCATCAGCGACGTCGCCAACCAGACGCTCGATCGCAGCACCGAAGAATCGTTCCTGCTGCTGGCCCTGGTCAGCCTCTCGCTCGGCCTGATCAACCTGCTGCCGATCCTGCCGCTCGACGGCGGCCATATCTTCTGGGCGCTGATCGAGAAACTGCGCGGCCGGCCGGTCTCGCTGCGGGTTATGGAGCGGGCGACGGTGATCGGCTTCGCGCTGGTGATGGTGCTGATGGTTATCGGCCTCAGCAACGACATCGGCAGGCTCGGCACCGACGCCTACAGCGCCCGTTAGCCGACCCGCCCAGCCACCCGGATACCCTGTAGACATGGCTTCCAAGCGGCAGATATTCGTCGGCAAGGTGCCGATCGGCGGCGGCGCCCCGGTCGCGGTGCAGACGATGACCAAGACCGAGACCGCCAACCTGGCGGCGACGATGGAGCAGATCCACAAGGTCGCCGAGGCCGGCGCCGACATCGTCCGCTGCGCGGTCCCGCGCGAGAAGGACGTCGAGGCGCTGAAGACGATCGTGGTCGAGTCGCCGATCCCGATCATCGCCGACATCCACTTCAACCACACCCTGGCGCTGAAAGCGATCGACGCCGGCGCCCACTGCATCCGCCTCAACCCGGGCAACATCGGCGGCCGCGACAAAGTCGCCGAGGTCGCGGTCAAGGCCAACGCCGCCAACGTGCCGATGCGGATCGGGGTCAACTCGGGCTCCCTGCCCAAGCACCTGCACGAGCTCGAGCGCGAAGCGCCGGTCGAGGCCCTGGTCGCCGCCGCGGTCGAGTTCACCGAACTGATGGAGAGCCTCGACTTCGAGAACTTCAAGGTCTCGATCAAGTCGACCAACGTGCCGAACACGATCGCCGCCAACCGCCTGCTGGCGGAAAGGATTCCCTACCCGCTGCACCTGGGGATCACCGAGGCCGGGACGAAATGGGCGGGCTCGCTGAAATCGGCGGTCGGCCTGGGGACGCTGCTGGCCGACGGGATCGGCGACACGATCCGGATCAGCCTCTCGACCTTCCATGCCGAGGAGGAGGTCAAAGTCGCCTGGGAGATCCTCAAGGCACTGCAATTGCGGGAGAAAGGCCCGGTGCTGATCGCCTGCCCGACCTGCGGCCGGCTCCAGTTCGACATGGACTCGGTCGTGGCTGAAATCGAGCAGCGCCTGGAAGGCTACGAGGAGCCGGTCGAGGTGGCTGTCCTCGGCTGCGCCGTCAACGGCATCGGCGAGGCCAGCCACGCTGACTTCGGCATCGCCGGCGCCAAGAACGAGGGCCTGATCTTCGCCGGCGGCAAGCCGTTGCGGAAGGTGCCGCAGGAGACCCTGGTCGACACCCTGTTCGAAGAGATCGACAAATCTCTTGACCGCGGTGGCGAGGTCGAGTTCGACGAGGCCGAGTCGCGCGAGGGGGCCGAGTGGGTCGCCAAGATCGAGCAGGAGAACGCCGGCGACCTGACCCCCGAGAAGATCGCCCAGATGGAGAAGGAAGCGGTCGAGCGCGGCGAGTCCGACAAGGTCCTGCTCGACGAGGAGGCCTCGCCGACCGCGGGGCGCAGGTTCACCCGGGCCTAGCCCTCAAGCGCCCAGAATCGCCCGCAAGTCGGCCGCAATCTCATCCGGTTCGTCGTCGAGCTGGTTCCAGGTCAGATGCGTCACCGAGTAGCCAGCCACCCGAAGCCGGCGGTCCCGGGCGCGGTCCTCGCGAAAGGCGGTCCGGGTCCGGTGTGCCTCCCAGCCGTCCAGCTCGACGATTTGGTCGGTGTCCGGCCAATGGCAGTCGACCTGGTAGCGCTTGCCCTCAAGGACGATCCAATCGTTGAAACGGGGCAGCGGGAGGCTGTGCAGGCGGAGAAACGGAGCGAACCGCTCCTCCAGACGACTGCGTTTCCGCCCGGCCGGCTCACTCTCGAGTCGTCCCAGCGCGATGCGAACCGCCCGCACACCGCGTTTGCCGGGATAGCGCTCGAGCAGATCCCAGAGGGACAGCCGGTCCCACAGGCGTCGGAATTCGGCCTCCCGGAGGAGGTTCTGAACCACATCGGCCGACTCGACCGCGGCAAGGTCGAAAATGGTGCGGGGGACGGTGGTCACCGGTATCCCGTCCTCGACGGCGATCTCGTCCTCGGGCACTGGCGACCGGTGTCGCTGAACCAGCCTCGAGGAGGTGCTCTTGTGTGGGGTCGTTACCTCCACCCTTCGTTCCGAGTAACCGCGCAGCCCCCAGAGTGCCGCGGCCGAACGGTGGCTCAGCACCGCTTGCGGACCAGACGAGAGCACGGCGGCCGTCCACCACCCCTGTGGTGAAACGATCGGGTGCCCGACCGCGTATACCGCCGGCTGCAACCGATGGAGCCGCTTCTGCTTGACCCGGAGCGCGATCGATGCCTTGCCCAGGCCCAGCTCTCGCAACTGCCGCCAAGCCACGATCCCATGCTGCCGCGCCGCCAATTCGGCAATCCCAACATCCAACCCCACGGCCCGAGGCCGTCTCCGGTTCTCCACCGGCGCACTTGAGACGGTCTCGGTCGGCACCTCCCGAGCGTGACGAGGCAGGACGCATCCGTGGCGCGCGGATCGTGACGATAGGTTTCCGAGGATGAGTCGTCTCTCGCAAACCTTTCTGCCCACGCTCAAGGACGCTCCCGCTGACGCCGAGGCGATCTCGCACAAGTTGATGGTGCGGGCCGGGCTGATTCGCCAGCTCGGGGCGGGGCTTTGGTCCTATCTGCCCGCCGGCTGGCGGGTCGAGCGGAAGGTCGAGCAGATCATCCGCGAGGAGATGGAGGCGATCGGCTGCCAGGAGATGCTGATGCCGGTGCTGATGCCCGCCGAGAACTGGCAGAAGACCGGGCGCTACGCGATCGAGGAGCTGTTCAAGCTCGAGGACCGCAAGGGGTCGCCGCTGGTGCTGGCGATGACCCACGAGGAGGCGGTCACCGACCACGTCGCCCGCGAGGTCCGCTCCTATCGCGACCTGCCGCTGATGCTCTTCCACATCCAGACCAAGGAGCGCGACGAGCCGCGGCCGCGGGCCGGGGTGCTGCGCACGCGCGAGTTCACGATGAAGGACGCCTACTCCTTCGACCGCGACGAGGAGGGGCTGGCGCGCTCCTACTCGCTGCAGGCCGGCGCCTACGAGCGCATCCTCGACCGCTGCGGGCTGCGCTGGTACAAGGTCGAGTCCGACGTCGGGATGATGGGCGGTTCCGGCGCCGATGAGTACATGGCCCCCTGCCCGGCCGGCGAGAACGAGGTGGCGCTGGCGCCCGGCTACGCCGCCAACGTCGAGGTCGCATCCGCCAGCGCGCAGGCGGTCGAGCTGCCGCCGGCGCTGGAGGCGCCGGAGCCGGTTTCCACGCCCGGCCTCGGCAGGGTCGAGGAGGTCGCGGCCGAGTTGGGGCTGCCCGCGGGCGCGTTCATCAAGGCGATCCCCGTGGTCGTTGAGGACCGCGGCCTGGTCATGGTGGCGCTGCGCGGCGACCACCGCCTCAACGAGATCAAGCTCGGCAACGCGCTCGGGGCCGGGTTCCGCCAGGCCGGCGCCGAGGAGATCGCCGCCGAGATCGGCCCGGTCGGCTACATCGGCCCGGTCGGGGCCGGGGTGCCGGTGATCAAGGACGCGGCGATCGCCGGCGACTCCTACGTCTGCGGCGCCAACCGGGCCGACACCCACCTGCGTGGGGTCCAGCCCGGCCGCGACTTCGAGTTCGAGGAGCTCGACGTGCGCACGGTCGAGGCCGGCGACACCACGGAGGCGGGGGAGACGATCGCGATCGAGCCGGCGATCGAGGTCGGCAACATTTTTAAGCTCGGCACCCGTTACTCAGAGCCGCTCGGCGCCACCTACTCGGACGAGGACGGGGTGGAGCGGCCGGTGGTGATGGGCTGTTACGGGATGGGCCCGGCGCGGATCGTCGCCGCCGCGATCGAGCAGGGCGCCGACGAGCGCGGCATCGTCTGGCCCAAGGCGCTGGCGCCGTGGCAGGTCCACCTCGTCTCCCTCGCCAAGGCCGGCGAGCCCGAGCGCGAGGCCGCCGACAAGCTCTACGGAGAGCTGCGCGAGGCGGGGATCGAGGTTCTCTACGACGAGCGCGAGGCCGGCGCCGGCCAGAAGCTGACCGACGCCGAGCTGATCGGCTGCCCGCTGCGGATCGTGGTCGGCCGCCGCGGCCTCGCCAACGGCGTGGTCGAGGCCAGCGAGCGCGCCACCGGCACCGAGCACGAGTTGCCCGTGGAGGAGGCGGCCGCGCGGGCGCTGTCTCTTCTCCAGGGCATCGATGCCTAGCCGCGCCCCCTTCGGCCGCGGCCGCGTGCGCCGCCTCTTCGGGCTCGATCGCAGCGGCCCCAAACCACAGCGCACCCGCAAGGGCGAGCCGCTCAATCCCTGGACGATCCCCAACGCCGTCGGCTACGTCCGGCTGGCGGCGCTGCCGCTCTTCCTCGTCCTCGCCTACTCCAGCGGCGACGGCACCTCGTTCGCCGCCGCGATGGTCTTCTGGGCGATCGCGGCCGGTGACTACCTCGACGGCTTCCTCGCCCGCGTCACCGGCCAGTACAGCCGCATGGGGGCGCTGCTGGACCCCCTGGTCGACCGGCTCACGATCCTCTCCGGCGCGGTCGTCTGCTGGAGCTTCGAGCTGCTGCCGCGCTGGCTGCTGGTGGTGCTGGCCCTGCGCGAGCTGGCGATGCTCTACCTCGCCCAGTACGGCCTCCGGCACGGGGTCGACATCGAAGTCAACTGGCCGGGGCGGATCTCGGTCTTCCCGATCATGGGCGGAATCTGGCTGGCGCTCTTCTCCCCGGGCTGGCTGGCGACGGCGCTGGTGGTCTGGGGGACGGCGATGGCGATCCTCGCGACCGTGATGTACGCCCGGGTGGGCATGCGCACGGTCCGCGAGCGGGCTGCAAGCTGAGCGCCAGAAACGCCGAACCTTCAACCTGCAGTTGAACCTTGAGGCGTTCTCGACCTATAATCGTCGCCTGCGCAAACGGGGGCGGCTGCGCCTCCTTCCACTAAGGAGCAAGATGGAGGACACCTTTCCCGATCTGGGATCCCTCAGCGACAAGGAGCTGAAGGACCTGATCGACAAGCTCACGGAGGAGGAGAACGAGATCTCCTACAAGCGGCGCGTGCTGCACGGGAAGATCGACATCCTCCGGGCCGAGCTGGTCAACCGCCTGCGCGACAAACACGAGCGCGGCGACTCGATGATCTCCGGCGACGACGTCAGCAAGCTGACCGACATCCTCGCCGGCAAGCAGCAGCAGCCTGCGGAGGACGAGCCCGCCGCCTGAGCGGAGGGAGCATCGCCATGGCCGTCCACTGTCCCGAGTGCGGGTTCGCCAACCCCGAGGGCGCCAACTACTGCCAGAAGTGCGGTGCCTACCTGGGCGGGCCGGCGGAGTCCGGCGAGGACCCGACGACGATGACCTACACCGTCGACGACACCGGCGACATGCAGCCGGTCGACATCGACGAGGTGGTCGAGGAGGCCGGGGCGGCGCTGGTGATCCGCGCCGGCGGCGGCCGCGCCGGCGAGAGCTTCAGTCTCGACGAGGACCGGGTCGGGATCGGCCGCAGCCCCGATGCCGGCGTCTTCCTCGACGACGTCACCGTCTCCCGCAACCACGCGCTGCTGGTGCGCCGCCGCGACGGCCTCTACATCGACGACCTCGGCTCGCTCAACGGCACCTACGTCAACCGCCGCCGGATCGAGTCCCACCGGCTCGCCGACGGCGACGAGATCCAGGTCGGCAAGTACAAGCTCAGCTACCTGGAGCGCTAGCGATGCCGCTCTCCGAACAGACGACCCGCCCGCCGGACTCGGCCAGCCGCCCGCGCAAGGCGCTGACGATCGGCGCCGTCTGCAAGATCCTCCAGGGCGAGTTCGACGACGTCTCGATCTCGAAGATCCGCTACCTCGAGGACCAGAAGCTGCTGAACCCGCGCCGCACCTCGGGCGGCTACCGCCTCTACAGCCAGTCCGACGTCGAGCGCCTGCGCACGATCCTGCGCCTGCAGCGCGACGAGTTCCTGCCGCTGCGGGTGATCCGCCAGGAGCTGGCCGGCGGCGGCGAGCTGATGCTCGGCGATTCGGAGCGCAAGCCGGCCAACGGCGCCGCCCGCCGGGCGATCCTGGTCGACACCTCGCGCGCCTACCTGACCCTGGAGGAGGTGGTCGAGGAGACCGGTGCCCGCGAGGAGCTGATCGGCGAGCTCGAGAACTTCGGGATCGTGCAGCCGGAGAAGCGCGAGGGCAAGACCGTCTACGACGAGACCGACCGCGAGATCGTCCGCGCCGCCAACGAACTCTCCCGGGTCGGGGTCGGCGCCCGCAACCTGCGCGTCTTCCGCTCCTCGGCCGACCGCGAGGCGCAGCTGCTGGAAGCGCTGCTGGGCCCGTCGCTGCGCTCGCGCAACCCCGAGCGCCGCAAGGAGGCGCTGCAGAGCCTGGAAAGCCTGGCGGCGACCGTCAGCCACCTCAAGCACCTGCTCTTGGTCAGGGACCTCCGCCGCCTGGCGGGGGAGTAGTCCGACCGGGTCATCGGGATGCCCCGCGTCACCCGCCGACGCACGATCGCCGCTCCCGTCCCGGAGGTCTGGAGCCTCGTCTCCGATCCTTACAGCCTGCCGCGCTGGTGGCCGCGCACGGCCCGGGTCGAGAACGTCGAGCGCAAGAGCGGCGGCAAGCGCAGCCAGTGGACCAAGGTGCTGGAGACGAGTGAGGGACGGGGCGTACGGGCCGACTTCCGCTGCCTCAGCTCGGCCGAGAACGAGCGCTACGTCTGGGAGCAGCAGCTCGAGGGCACGCCGTTCGCGCGCCACCTGCGCAGCTCCCGGATCGAGCTGGCGCTGCGCGAGGGCGAGGAAGGGACCCAGGTCGACCTCAGCTCGGTGCAGGCGTTGAAAGGGATGTCGCGCCTGGGCTCGCCGATGATGCGCCGCGGCCAGGGCGCGATCCTCGACGAGGCGCTCGACGGGCTGGAAAGGGCGCTCGGCTGATGCAGCCGCGGCGTGACTCGAACTGGTGGGGCTGGGGGGATCCGGGGATCTCGCCGGAGCTCGACGGCGAGGCGCTGGGAGTGCTGCGGGAGCGGATCGGTGAGCTGGAGCCGTGGCCGCTGGCACGCGAGCTCGCCGACTTCGAGCTGCCCGCGGCCGAGGCGCTGCCGCGGGCGCTGACCGACGCGGTCGGCCCGGAGGCGATCTTCACCGCGGACGAGGACCGGCTGCGCCACGCCAGCGGCCGCGGCTACGCCGACCTGGCGCGGATGCGCGGCGGCTCGCTGGCGGCGGCGCCGGATGCCGTCGTGCTGCCGGCCGACGCCGAGGCCCTGCGCCGGATCCTGGAGATCTGCGCGGCTGAGGGGATCGCCGTCGTCCCCTTCGGCGGCGGCACCAGCGTCGTCGGTGGGGTCGAGCCGCTGCGGGGATCGCACCAGCGCCTGATCAGCCTCGACCTCGCCGCCCTGCGCGATGTCGCCGTCGACCGCCGCTCGCTCACCGCCACCCTTGGCGCCGGCCTGCGCGGCCCGGAGGCGGAGGCGGTGCTGGCAGGAGAAGGTCTCACCCTCGGTCACTTTCCCCAGTCTTTCGAGTACGCGACGATCGGCGGCTTCGCCGCCACCCGCTCGGCCGGCCAGGCCTCCAGCGGATACGGGCGCTTCGACGCCCTGGTCAGTTCGATCCGCCTGATCGCCCCGGCAGGGGACATGCGAACGCTGGAGACGCCGCACACGGCGGCGGGACCGGCACTGCGGGAGCTGATCGTCGGCTCCGAGGGGGTTCTCGGCGTGATCCCCGACGTCACCGTGCGGGTGCGCCCGGCGCCCGCGGTGCGCCGCTACGAGGCCTGGATGGCGGAGAGCTTCGAAGCCGGGGCGGAGATCGTCCGTTCGCTGGCTCAGGGCCCCGGCCTGCCGGACATCGTCCGCGTCTCCGACGAGGAGGAGACGCAGGGTTCGCTGGCACTCTCGGGCCCGCGCGGGCTGCAGGGCAGGCTCTTCGGCGGCTACCTCGGCCTGCGCCGGCGCCGGGGTGGCGCCCTGGTGATCGTCGGCCACGAGGGCGACGAGGAGTCGGTGGCCCGCCGCCGTGTCCTCACCGTCCGCGCCCTGCGCGCCGGTGGCGCCGCCAACCTCGGCGAAGCGGCCGGCAACTCCTGGGAGCATGGCCGCTACCAGGGCCCCTACCTGCGCGACACCCTGATGGGGATGGGGGCGATGGTCGAGACCCTGGAGACCTCCCACACCTGGAGCCGCCTCGGCGAGCTGCACGACGCGGTCGCGGTCGCGATCCACCGCGCGCTCGACGGCCAGGGCACCCCGGGCCTGGTCTTCTGCCACCTCTCGCACGCCTACGCGGATGGTGCCTCGCTCTACTTCACCTTCATCGCCCGCGGCCGCCACGGCGCCGAGCTCGAGCAGTGGGCGGAGGTCAAGCGCGCCGCCTCGGAGGCGATCGTCGCCGCGGGGGGCACGATCACCCACCATCACGCGGTGGGCCGCGACCACGCTCCGTACATGGACGCCGAGGTGGGGAGGACCGGTCTCGACGTCCTCCGCGCCGTCAAGGAGCAGCTGGATCCGGCGGGCGTCATGAACCCGGGCAAGCTCTTCCCGGGCCCCTGAGCTATTTCTTGGCGCTATTGGCCTTCTTGGCGGCGCCGATGATCGGGCCGGAGATGGTGCCGCTGAGGACATCGGTGCCGGTGTAGCTCGGCGCCTTCTTTTCCTTCGTCGCCTTGGCGAGCGCCGCTTTCAGCGTCGCGTCGTCGGTGCGGGAGAGGTAGAGCTGGTCGAAGGTTTCGTTGGCCAGGTAAGCGAGGACTTCGGTCGGGACCCCGACCTGGGCGCCGATCTTGCCGTTGGCGCCGACCGTGGTCGAGGCCAGCGGCAGCCGTTTCTGCGCCGTGTCGTAGAGCCAGACCGTGTAGGACTCGCCCTTCGCAGTCGGTTCCAGGCCTTCGGCTTCGAGCTGCAGGGCCAGCGAGTTCTTGACCCGGCCGAAGGTGGCCAGGCCCTTGGCATCGCCGCCGTCGACCGGGCTGAGCACGGCCTGGGTCAGTTTCGGGTTGGCGGCCGCGATGCCGCCGCTTTCGGAAGCGGTGGTGCTGCCGGTCGAGGTCGTGTCGCCGGAGTCGCCGCCGCCACTGACGAGGACGATGACGACGATCAGGGCCACCACGATCGCGACGCCGGCGGCGAGGGTGGCGCGGGCACTGCCGCTCTTGGGCAGCGCCAGCCTGGGCCCCGCAGCGGCCGTCTTCGGAGGTTTCGCGCGTGGCGGTTCGGGACTGGCGGCCGGCGCGGGCGTCGGCTTCTCGGCGGCGGCCGGCGGTGCGGGCGCCGGTGGCTCCGGCGTCGGCGTCACGGGCTTGGGCTCGGGGGCCGTGTCGGGGGCCGGCGGCGCCTGCGGCGCGGCGGGTGCGGCTGCCGGCTCAGTCGCCCCCGGCGCCGGGATTGAGGGCGCCGGGATCCCGTCGGCTTCGAGCTGGGACGCCGCCGCCTGTGCCCGCTCGTGGACATCGGCGGCGCTGATCCCCAGCAGGGCGGTCAGGTCGTCGTACCCGGCCGCGCCGCGTTGCGCGAGCAGCCGCAGAATCGCCTTCTGGTCGTTGCTCAGCTCCATCCCGGCCCGGAACCCTACGCGGCGGGGGCGACGGGGTGGACGCTCGCCGCTAGGGGTCGCGAAAGCTTAATCTCGGCGCCGGTAGGGTTCGGCCGGATGGCTGACGATCCGCGCGGGCTCCACTCCCACTTCGACGCCCTGGTCGGCACCGAGTGGCTCGACGACGATCCCGACCAGGCGCGGGTCCGGATCGAGCTCCGCGACGAGCTGCGCCAGCCGGTCGGCCTTCTCCACGGCGGCGTCATGTCGACCCTGGTCGAGAGCATCTGCTCCCGGGCCACCGCGCTGGCGGTGATGAGCGACGGGATGATGGCGATGGGCCAGTCGATCGGGGTCAACTTCATCCGCCCGGTCACCGAGGGAGGCGCCGAAGTCAAGGCCAGGGCCCGCCACCGCGGCCGCACCACCTGGGTCTGGGACGCCGAAGTGCTGAACGACGACGGAAAGCTCTGCGCCCTGGCGCAGATGACCATCGCCGTCAGGCCGATCCCGAAGGGCTAACCGCCGAAGCGGTTGGTGATCGGCAACCGTCGATCCTTGCCGAACGCGCGCGGGGTGATGCGGATCCCCGGCGCCGCCTGGCGGCGCTTGTACTCGGAGCGGTCGACCAGGCGGATCACGTCGTCGACGACGACGGCGGGCATCCCGGCGGCGATCATCTCCTCGCGACCCTGGTCGCGCTCGACGTAGGCCTCGAGGATGCGGTCGAGCAGGTCGTAGGGGGGAAGGGAGTCGCTGTCGAGCTGGTCGGGGCGCAGCTCCGCCGAGGGCGCCCGCTCGATCACCGAGGTCGGCACCAGCTCCTTGCCGGCGCGTTCGTTGCGCCGCCGCGTCAGTTCGTAGACGAGGCCCTTCGGAACGTCCTTGATCACCGCGAAGCCGCCCGCCATGTCGCCGTAGAGGGTCGCGTAGCCGACCGACATCTCGCTCTTGTTGCCGGTCGTGAGAACCAGCCAGCCGTGGCGGTTGGAGAGCGCCATCATCAGGTTGCCGCGGATCCGGGCCTGGATGTTCTCGGCCGCGAGGTCGGGCTCCGACGGCCGCGCCGGGTCGCGCGGCGGCGTCTCCTCGCCCACTGCCGGGGTCTCGCCGGGGTTCAGATATCCGGCCAGGGCCCGCTCGTAGCCGCCCATCATCGGCTCGATCGGGATCTCGATCAGCTCACAGCCGAGGTTGGCGGCGATAGTTCGGGCGTCGCCCTGGGTTGCAGAGCTGGAATGAGGCGACGGCATCACCACGCAGCTGAGCCGCTCCGGACCGACCGCGTCGGCCGCGAGCAGCGCCACCAGGGCGGAGTCGATGCCGCCGGAGAGGGCGACGCCGACGTGGCGGAAGCCGTTCTTGGCGACGTAGTCGCGCAGCCCGAGCACAAGCGCCTCGTAGACCTCGTCGAGGTCCGCCAGCGGCTCGGCGAGGGGTCCCGCTCCCGCGCCGGGGACTTCGCAGACCAGCAGCTCCTCCTCGAACTGGGAGGCGCGCGCGAGCAGCTCGCCGTCGGGACCGGTGACCAGGCTCTGACCGTCGAAGACCAGCTCGTCCTGGCCGCCGACGAGGTTGCAGAAGGCGAAGGCGGCCCCGTAGGCGCGCGAGCGGGCCGCGAACATCTCCACCCGCTCGTGGCCCTTGCCACGGTGATAGGGCGAGCCCGACGGGTTGGCGATCAGCGTCGCCCCCCGCTCGACCTCGGTCGACGCCGGCGGCCCGGGCGCCCAGACGTCCTCGCAGATCGTCAGCCCGACCCGGAGCCCTCCGGCCGCGACCGTCAGCGGCTCGCTCCCGGGGACGAAGTAGCGCTGCTCGTCGAAGACGGAGTAGTTGGGCAGCCGGTTCTTGCGATAGACGGCTTGGACGGCGCCGCCGGAGAGGACCGCGAGGGAGTTGTGGGCGATCCGGGCGTCGCCGCCCTCGCCAGCGGCGACGGGCTCGGCGAAGCCGACCAGCGCGGTCGTCCCAGCGCCGACCCCGCGGGCGAGCTCCTCGACCGCACGGCGGTTGGCGGCGACGAAGTGGCGCTTGAGGTAGAGGTCCTCGGCCGGGTAGCCGGGCAGGCAGAGCTCGGGGAAGATCGCCAGCTCGGCGCCCGCCTCCTCGGCGCGGCCGATCCACTCGGCGATCTTGGCCGCGTTGCCGTCGATGTCGCCGACCGTGGGGTCGATCTGGGCGAGGGCTATGCGCATGCTTCGTGCCTGGCGATCACCCACCAAGTATCGCCCCCGCGCCCGTCGGAGCGGGCCGAGGCGCCCGCTAGGGTGCTGCCGATGCGGGACCGCCGTCGCCACCTCGTCGGTTTCTCGGTGGCTGCGTTGTTGCTCCTCGCCACCGTGCCCGCCGCTGCCCCGGCCGCGACCGGGCTCGCCGCGGCGGCGCCCAGCCTCGGCTCGCCGAGCCAGAAGCCGTTCATCGCGCCGCAGCCGCGGCCGACCGAAAGCCGGGGGCGTCCGACCGACGACCCCGACCCCAACCGCAATGCCTACACGGTGCCGCAGGCGCCGAAGTCCCCCAGGTGCGGACCGCACTTCTGCGTCCACTGGGTGGCCGAGGGGATCGATGCGCCGAACCTCGCCGACAGCGACGGCAACGGCGTCCCCGACTTCGTGATGCAGGTGCTGCGGATCGCCGAACACGTGCACGAAATCGAGAACGACAAGCTCGGCTGGCGCGAGCCCAAGAGCGACGGCCGGATCGGCGGCGGTCACGGCAAGACCGACATCTACCTCTCCCAAATCGGCGGCGAACTGTTCGGCTACGCGGCGCCGGACCGCGGCCAGGCGAGCAAGGAGCACCGGATCCCGCGCCGGCTGCACGGCTACCTCGTGCTCGACAACGACTACAGCGCCTTCGAGTTCCCCGGCACGAAGCCGACCAGCGACCTCGAGGTGACGCTCGCCCACGAGTACAACCACATCCTCCAGTTCGGCTACGACGCCTTCCAGGACGCCTGGTTCGCCGAGTCGACGGCGACCTGGATGGAGGATCAGGTCTACAACGGCATCAACGACTACCTGCGCTACGTGCGGCGCTGGGTCAAGCGCTGGGACACGCCGCTGACGACCAGCTCGATCAAGGAGTACGGCTCCGCCGTCTGGAACCAGTGGCTGCAGCGCCACTACGGCAGCGCGATCGTGCGCCAGGCCTGGGCGCGGGCGATCCACACGAAGCCGGGCGGCTTCTCGGTCGCCGCCTACGAATCGGCGATCCGCGCCGCCGGCAGCTCCGACCTCGGCCACGACTTCAGCCGCTTCGCCGCCGCCGTCGCCGAGTGGCGCACCGGCGCGGGCTTCCGCGAGAGCGGGCTCTACCCCGACATGCCGCGCCAGGGATCGCTGCCGCCGGACGGGCGGTCGCTGACCCGGCTGCTCAACCACACGACCTTCCAGCTGCTGCGGGTGCACGCGCCGAGCGGGCGGGCGGTGGTCGTCAACGCCACGGCGCCGCGGGGGACCGCGACCGGGCTGGCTCTGGTCGGTCGGATCGGTGGCGAACGCAGCGGTCACGCCGTCACCCAGCTCGACTACAGCCGCGGTGGCGGCGGGCTCAGCGTCAGTCTCGGCGACCCCGGCCGCTACAGCCGCATCACCGCCGTCCTCGTCAACGCCGACGCCCAGGCCAGCGGCTTCAGCGCCCGCCGGCTCGACTGGACCTATCTCACCGACCAGGTCCCGTTCGAGATCAGCGGCCGGCTCGTGCCCTGACGGCGCCGCCGGTCGGGAGTCGAGGCTGGGAGACCGGGCGCTAGGAGCGCGACTCTGAGGCGACCGGGCCGCTGCCGTTGGCGGAGGCGGATGCTTTGGCCCGTGGCTTGGCCTTGGCCCGTTTCGGCTTCCTCGGCGTCGCGGCGATCATCTCCGCCGTCGCCGCCTCGAGGTCGAGGGCGAAGCTGTCGAGGTCGGCCATCGCGTCGTAATCGCCGATCAGGCCGAAGTTGATCTGGCCGTTGTAGGACATGATCCCGACGCAGAGCGCCTGGCGCCGGGCCAGCGGCACCATCGGGAAGATCGACTCCATCTTGCGGCCGAGCACGTAGAGCGGGAACTGCGGCCCCGGCACGTTGGTGACGACGAGGTTGAAGAAGCGCTGCGCCGGCTGCAGGCGGGCCGCCTGGGCGACGATCGTCGAGGGCGCGAAGTCGGTCAGTTTGGTCAGGATCTCGGCCCCGACCGCCTGGCCGGAGTTCTTCAGATCGCCCATCTCGCCGGAGACGACGTGCAGCCGCTCGACCGGGTCCTCCGACCAGACCGGCAGTGGCGCCATCATCGCCGAGATGCGGTTGCCGAGCGCCCCGTGCTCCTCCTCGGCGCGGACGCTGACCGGGACCAGCGCCCGCAGCTCCAGCCCCTCGGTCTCGTGACCGCGGGCCCGCAGGTACTTGCCGATGCCGCCGGCGACGATCGAGAGGATGACGTCGTTGACGGTGCCGCCGTGGGCGTCCTTGACCCGCTTCAGCTCGGCCAGGTCGGCCTGGGTGATCGCGAAGCGCCGGTGCGGGCCGATCTCGACGTTGAAGACGCTGCTGGGCGCGGCCATGCCGGCGCCGATCACCTTCGAGGTGGCGCCGACGCCCTCCAGCACCTTGCGGGGGCCGCGGAGGGCGGCGCGGACGCCGCGGGCGATCTCCTTCGGGCTGGTCAGGCGCTCGCGGATCGCGTCGGTGACGAGGTTGAGGTCGGTCGGTTCGGGCCGGGCCAGCCAGGGTGGGGAGGAGGCCTGCGGGCCCTGCGGCTCGGCGTCGAGGTCGAAGAGGACGGTGGTGATGTCGACGCCGGAGACGCCGTCGACCAGCGCGTGGTGGCTCTTGCCGACGATCGCGAAGCGGTCGTCGCGCAGCCCCTCGACCAGCCACAGCTCCCAGAGCGGCTTGCTGCGGTCGAGTTGCTGGGAGAAGATCCGCGCCGCCAGGTTGCGCAGCTGCTCCTCGGAGCCCGGCGCCGGCAGCGCGGTCTGGCGCACGTGGTAATCGAGGTTGAGGTGCGGGTCGTCGACCCAGACCGGTCGGCCCTGGGCGAAGGGGACGAAGCGGAGCTTCTGGCGGAAGCGCGGGACCAGGTGCAGGCGCGAGGCGATGTGGTCGCGGAACTCGGCGTGGGTGGGCGCCGGGCCCTCGAAGATGCTGGTCGAGGCGACGTGCATGTGGGCGCCGGCGCGCTCCATGTGGAGGAAGGAAGTATCGAGTCCGGTCAGTCTTTCGGCGCTCACTCGTTCATCTTCGCACACACCGCCCAGGCACGATAGGGGCCGATTTTCGGCTCTCTGAAGCGGTTTGCACGTGAGGTTGCCAATTTCGTCTGTGTGAGGGCGGTCACGTGAGCGCTCTGCAAGCGCTTTTACAGTGTTTGCTCACAAACGAATCGATCCCATCTGCCGAGTCCCCTCGCCCTACGCGACGGGGAGCGGGGGACCCAACTGCCGCGGCGATCAGCCGCGGCCGGGGCGAATCGGGCGGCGAGCCGCCCGTAGCGAGCGCCAGGCACCGTGCCGGCGCCCGCGAGCCCGTCAGCTAACCCCGTAGGCAGCAGAGAAAGCGAGCGACACACGATGCGATATCTCCTGCCCGTGGTGGCGGCTGCCGCCGCGCTGACGATCGGCATTGCGCCGGCCGCGGCGACCGGCAAGCACCATCCCCGACCGACGCGGGTCGACTCCCACGTCAGCCTGCATCTCTCCGGCCACAGCGTGCTCAGCGGCAACGGCCTCGCCGTCCACGGCAAGGTGCGGCCGGCGGGGCGCCACCGGGTCAAGCTCGTCTTCGGCGGGCCCGAGGCCGAGATCCTGGTGACGAGGACCAGGGCCGACGGCAGCTTCGCCCTGCGCTGGTCCCCGGACCGGATCGGCAACTACGCCGTGCGCGCCTTCGGCGTCCACGACCGCCACAGCCGCGGCTCGGTCAGCAAGGCGCGGCGGGTGACCAGCTTCCGCCAGGCGGGCGCCTCCTACTACGGGCCCGGCCTCTACGGCAACGGCGTCGCCTGCGGTGGCACCCTGATGCCGGGGACGCTTGGGGTGGCGAACAAGACACTGCCCTGCGGGACCATGGTCAAGCTGCGCTACCGCGGTCGCTCGGTGACGGTGCCGGTGATCGACCGCGGCCCCTACGTCGCCGGTCGCGACTACGACCTGACCGAGGCGACCAGGGCCCGCCTCGGCTTTCCCGGCGTGGGGACGGTGCTGGCCAACCGTTAGCCGGCGAGGCCGAGCTGGAGCTGTCCGGCCGGAGGTTCGGCCACGGCGGGCTCCTCACTCTCGAAGCCGGCGAGGCGGACGCCGAGCAGGCGCACGGGGCGCTGCGGGTCGTAGGCCCGCAGCAGCCCCAGCGCCACCGGCGCGACCACGGCCGGGTCGTTGGTCGGGGCCTCGACCGTCTGCGAGCGGCTGACGTTGGTCCAGTCGTCGAGCCGGACCTTGATCCCAATCGTGCGGCCCTCGAGCTCGCGCTTGCCGAGCCGGCGGCAGAGCTCCTCGGCCTGCTCGGCCAGGATCGCCTCGAGCTCGGCCCGGTCGCGCACGTCGACGTCGAAGGTCGTCTCCACCGACTGCGACTTGGTCTCGCGCGAGACCGTGATCGGGGTCTCGTCCCAGAGCCGGCCGCGGGCGTGCAGCCAGGCGCCGGAGCGGAGGCCGAAGGACGATTCGAGCTCCTCGCGCTCGCGCACGCGCAGGTCGGCGAGCGTGCGGATGCCCATCCCTTGCAGCTTGATCACCGTCTTCGGCCCGATCCCGGGCACCAGCCCGGGCGACTCCGCGGCGAAGCGCTCGAGCGCGTCCTCGCGCGCAAGCACCACAAGGCCCGCCGGCTTGCCCAGCTCGCTGGTGATCTTGGCCAGCATCCGGCTCTCGGAGATCCCGACCGAGCAGGTGAGCCCGGTGTCGCGCCGGATCTCGCTCGCCACCCGCCGCATCGTCGATTTCGGCGAGAAGATCCCGCTCAGGTCCAGATAGGCCTCGTCGAGCCCGACCACCTCGACCGTCTCGACGTTGCGCCGCAGCACCTCCATCACCTGCGCCGAGGCCTCGCGGTAGGCCGGGAAGTCGGGCCGCAGGTAGGTGGCATCGGGCAGTTTCCGCCGCGCCACCGCCGCCGGCATCGCCGAGTGGATCCCGGCCAGCCTGCGCGCCTCGTAGCTGGCCGTCGTCACCACCGCCCGCGGCCCCGACCCGCAAACGACTACCGGCTTCCCCCTCAGATCGGGCCGCTTGCGCAGCTCGACGGAGGCATAGAACGCGTCCATATCGAGATGGGCGACCACACGGGGCCAATCGTGAATAGCCACAGCCCAGACGGTACGGCCTAATCCGGCGGTGCAAACAGCCTCCCCTCCGTCGCAGACGATCGACGAGGATGCGTCGATCTCGCTCTCGCGTCGACAGTGGATCGTCCTCACCGGGGGCGCAACCGTCGCCTTCTGGATCGCGCTCGGGGTCATCGAGCGCAGCCTGCCGAGCGGGACGCCGGGGATCGTTGCCTTCGAGTTCGTGCGCAACGCCGACCGCGCCACCCGCTTCCTCGCCGAATGGGGAGCCGGCGGCCGCGACACGGTGCGCCTCTCGCTGCTCGTCGACTACGGATTCATGGTCAGCTACGGCGCCTTCGTCACCCTTGCCGGGCTCGCCACCCGCGACTTCGGCCGTGAGCACGGCCGCCGGGCGCTCGCCTCGACGGGGCGCGTCGTCCCCTGGTTCGCGGCCGCCGCGGCTGTCTTCGACGCCGGCGAGAACGCCTTCCTGCTGCTGACCGTCGGCGGCAATGGGGGCTCGGCGGCCCCGGTCCTCGCGACCTTCTGCGCCAGCGTCAAGTGGGTCCTGATCGTCGTCGCGGTCGGGTACGTGCTCTGGGGCCTGGGGGCTCGACTCCTAGCCCCGAGGACCTAGACTCAGGGCGTGGCTTCACCGGAGGCGAAGAACCTGGAGGCGATCTCCAGGGCGATCGACCAGCACAACTCGAACTGCCCCTTCCCGGCGGCCGAGGTGCGGATGAACCCGTTCGAGGTCGAGCGGCTGGGCTGGGAGCACATTCGCGGGTTGCCGGTGATCCCCGACGGCGAGATCGGCACCGGCCGCTTCCGCATCGTCTGCTCGCGCGACGTTGACGACAGCGGCCTCGAGATCACCGAGGCGGTCGGCAAAGAGCTGGAGACCGTCGCGCCCAGCCAGAACTGAGGCGTTCCCAGGTTTGTGGCCCCTATGGGGGCATCAAACCTGGATACGCGATCGTTCAGACGCTGTTCCAGAAGTCGATGCCGAGGTTTTCGGCCCAGGTCTGGACTTCGCCGTTGAGCCGGACGATCTCGCCGGTCCAGATCAGGACGCCCATCGCGATCAGGATCACGCCGCCGACGGCGACGATCAGCTGGTAATGGCGCTTGACCACGGCGAAGGCGGTGGTCATGCGAGAGAAGGCGAGGGCGGTGAGGATGAAGGGGATCGCCAGGCCGGCGGAGTAGACCGCCAGCAGCAGGGCGCCGCGGGCGGCCGAGCCGGAGAGCGAGGCGGCGCCGAGGATCGCGCCCAGGGTGGGGCCGATGCAGGGCGTCCAGGCGATCGCGAAGGCGGCGCCGGCGACGATCGGGCCGCCTTTGCCGGCGCGCTCGAGCAGGGAGTCGACATGCCACTCGCGGTTGAGGCGGGTGATGAAGAGGGAGGCGACGAAGAGCACGCCCATGGCGATGATCAGCGCCCCGGAGATCTTGGTCAGCAGCTCCCGGTGGTCCTGCAGGGTCGAGCCGACCGCGGTCGCGGTGAGGCCGAGGAGGATGAAGATCGCCGAGAAGCTGGCGACGAAGAGCAGGCTCGGACCCAGCACCCGGCGCCAGCCGGCATCGTCGAGCTCGGCCGCCGAGACCCCGGTCACGGCCGAGAGGTAGCCCGGCACGAGAGGAAGCACGCAGGGGGAGAGGAAGGAGACGACACCCGCCGCCAGGGCGGCGAAGATGCCAACTCCAGCGGCAGGATCGGAGCTGAGAACCGCGGTGACCAAGACCCCTGAGATTACCCTCAGCCAGATGCCGGGCGAAGCCGACTCCGGGTCGCTCTTCAACGCCTCCGGCCTGGCGACGCGGCTGCGCGCCTCGCCGCTCCTGGCCTTCGGGCCGAGCGCCCCCGGCCCGGCGCTGCGCCGCGGCGCCCTGATCGCGGTTCCGATCGGCCTCGCGCTCGCGGTCGAGTTCGGCTTCGACGCGCCGACCAAGGGCGCGATCGCCACCGGCGCCCTGCTCGCGGGCTTCCCCGGGCTCGACGCCCCGGCGCGCCCGCGGGCCGCCTGGCAGGCCGCGGCGGCACCGCTGATCGGCCTCGCGGCGGCGCTGGGCGTGCTCAGCAGCCAGTCAGCGGTGCTCGCGGTGCTGGCGATGGCCCTGGTCGGGGCCATGGCCGGGTACTGCTTCTCGGTCTCGCTGCGGCTCGCGATCGCCGGCCTCTCGATCTCGCTCTCTCTGATGATCGGCCAGGGCCTCTTCCTCGAACCCGGCGATGCCTGGCCGGCGCTGCTCTACGCCACCGCCGGCGGCCTCGCCCAAGCGCTCTGGTCGCTGCTGGTCTGGCTGGTCGCCGACCGCGCCGCCGAGGACGAGGCGAGCGGCTGGAGCACGCCCGCCGCCCTGGCGGCGCTGCGCTCGAACTGGACGCTGGGCTCCGCCAGCGCCCGCCACGCGATCCGCTTTGGCCTCGCCCTCGCCGCCGGGGTCGCGCTGTACCGCCTGCTGGGGATGCGGGTCCACGGCTTCTGGATCCCCCTGACGATCCTCTTCGTGATGCGTCCCGAGCGCGACGAGACCTACCGCCGCCTCGCCCTGCGGGCGATCGGGACCGCGCTGGGCCTGATCGTCGCCACCGCCTGCGCCGAGTCCTTCGCCGGCAACGACCTCCTGGTCGGAATCGTCTTGACCACGGCCGCCGCGCTCACCTTCGGCCTGCTCACCGTCCAGTACGCGCTCTTCACCGCCGCGATCACCACCTACGTGGTGCTGCTGACGGACACGCTCGGCGAGAGCGCCTTCGAGGCGGCGGGCCAGCGGGTCACCGGCACCGCCCTGGGCATCCTCATCGCTTACCTCGCCTTCCGGATCTGGCCGAACCCGGGGGAGGGGAGAGCGGTCCGGTAGATTCCTGGCTACGCAGCCAAACCGCCGCGCGGGTGGCGGGAGACCTCGAGGAGCCAGAGTTGAGCAACCGCACGTTCGTAATCGGTGTCGGCATGACCAAGTTCGAGAAGCCCGGCACCAAGGAGGGCGACTACCCCGACTGGGCCAAGGAGGCGGGGGAGAAGGCGCTCGCCGACGCCGGCATTCCCTACACCGACGTCGAGCAGGCCTACGCCGGCTACTGCTACGGCGACTCGACCTATGGCCAGCGGGCGCTTTACCAGCTCGGCCTCACCGGGATCCCGGTCGTCAACGTCAACAACAACTGCTCGACCGGCTCCTCGGCCCTGTTCCTGGCCCGGCAGGCGGTCAAGGGCGGCCTCGTCGACTGCGCCCTGGCGCTCGGCTTCGAGAAGATGGAGCCCGGCAGCCTCGGCGTCAAGTACACCGACCGCACCAACGCGCTCGACAAGCACGCGATGCGGATGTTCGAGATCCGCGACCCCGAGCAGTCGCCGCCGGCGCCGCAGATGTTCGGCAACGCCGGCCGCGACCACATGGAGAAGTACGGCTCGACCGCCGACCACTTCGCCTGGATCGGCTGGAAGAACCACAAGCACTCGGTCAACAACCCCTACGCGCAGTTCCAGGACGAGTACTCGCTGGAGGACATCAAGGCCGCGAAGATGATCCACGACCCGCTGACCAAGCTGCAGTGCTCGCCGACCTCCGACGGCTCGGCCTGCGCGATCGTCGCCTCCGAGCGCTACGTCGACGAGCACGACCTCTGGGACCGGGCGATCGAGATCGCCGGGCAGTCGATGGTCACCGACCTCTCCTCGACCTTCGCCGAGGACGCCAACTGCATGACGATCGTCGGCTCAGACATGTCGAAGACGGCTGCCGACCGCGCCTACGAGGAGGCCGAAGTCAGCGCCGCCGAGGTCGACGTCTGCGAGCTGCACGACTGCTTCAGCGCCAACGAGCTGATCACCTATGAAGCGCTCGGGTTCGCCGCCGAGGGCGAGGCGCACAAGCTGGTCGAGGCCGAGGCGACGACCTTCGGCGGCCAGGTCGTCGTCAACCCGTCGGGCGGGCTGATCTCGAAGGGCCACCCGCTCGGCGCGACCGGGCTGGCGCAGTGCTCGGAACTGACCTGGCAGCTGCGCGGCACCGCCGAGAAGCGGCAGGTCGAGGGCGCCAAGGTGGCGCTGCAGCACAACATCGGCCTCGGCGGCGCCGCCGTGGTCACCGTCTACAAGCCGGTGAGCTGAGCTCACCGCACCAACGAGGAGGAACCGATGGCGAAGCAGCGGCGTTCACTGGGCGGCAAGGTCGTGGCGATCACCGGGGGTGCACAGGGAATCGGCAAGGCGACCGCGACGGCACTGGTGCGCAAAGGCTGCCGCGTCGCCATCGGCGACATCGACCTGGCGCTGGCGGAGAAGACCGCCGCCGGCCTTGGCGGCGGCACGATCGCGTTGCCCCTCGACGTCACCGATCGCGCCTCCTTCACCAGCTTCGTCGACGAGGCCGAGCGCCAGCTCGGTCCGGTCGACGTGGTGATCAACAACGCCGGAATCATGCCGGTGACGGCGCTCGTCGACGAGTCCGACGACTCGATCAAGCGCCAGCTCGACATCAACGTCTACGGGGTCATCGTCGGCACTCAGCTGGCGATCGAGCGGATGCGCCCCCGCGGCAGCGGTCATATCGTCAACATCGCGTCTCAGGCGGGCAAGACCTCGATACCCGGGATCGCCACCTACTCCGGTACGAAGCACGCAGTCGTCGGCATCTGTGAGGCGGTCCGAGCCGAGCTGCGCAAGAGCGGAGTCGAAGTCCACTGCGTGATGCCGACCGTCGTCAATACCGACCTCACCGCCGGCCTCAACCAGAAACTGATCCCAAAGGTCGAGGCCGAGGACGTCGCCAACGAGATCGTCGAGGCGCTGGAGCTCGGCCGCTTCGACGTCTATGTGCCGCGTTCCAACGCGATCATGACGCGCTTCAGCGCTCTGCTGCCGCGCAGCGCCAGCGAGGCGATCGGGCGCCTGATGAAGGCCGACAAGCTGATGTTCGAGGTCGACCACGGTGCCCGCCGCGCCTACGAGGAGCGGGCCGCCGCCAGCGAGCCCGGCCTCGACGAGGCTGCGACCGGGGCACCGGAGGCGGCGCAGCGCGACGCCGCCTGAGCTCGGCGGGGCGCTGAACCTTCGCTCCTCCGGGGCCGTAACCCAGCCAACGATCCTTGTGGGACGAATCTACGACGAGACCTGGGGCCGGGGCTTCTCCGCCCTCTATGACCGCTGCTTCAAAGCCGCTGAAGAGGCGGGGCTGCGCGAGATGCGCCGCGACGTCCTGGCCGGGGCGCGGGGGAGGGTCCTCGAGATCGGCGCCGGCACCGGCCTCAACCTCGCGCTCTATCCCGAGCAGGGCGTCGACAGCCTGACCCTGAGCGAGCCCGACCCTCACATGGTCAGGCAGCTGCGCGAGAGGATCGGGGAGTCCGGGCGCGAGGCGGAGCTGATCCAGGCGCCGGCGGACAATCTGCCGTTCGCCGACGACAGCTTCGACACCGTCACGGTGACGCTGGTCCTCTGCACGGTCCCCGACCAGCCGGCTGCACTGCGGGAGATCCGCCGCGTCCTCGAGCCCGGCGGCCGGCTGCTCTTCCTCGAGCACGTCCGCGCCGAGGATCCGGGCCTGGCCGGCTGGCAGGACCGGCTCGAGAAGCCCTGGCGCTTCCTCGGCGACGGCTGCCACTGCAACCGCGACACGGTGGCGGCGATCGCCGCCTCCCGCTTCGAGATCGACGAGCTCGAGCACGATCGCCTGCCGAAGGCGCCGCCGATCGTTCGCCCGCTGATCCGCGGCAGCGCCATCCTCTCCAGCTAGCTCTCCAGGACCTCGGCCACGGTCTTGACCGCCAGGCCGCTGGCGGCGATCTTTTCGATCATCGCTTTGAAGGTCGCTTCGTCGGTCTGCTGGCCGCCTTCGGCGCCGCTGGCGACGAGCTCGTGGAAGCAGAGGAGCAACCAGCTCTTGTGGGTCGAGCACTGGTTCAGCGCCGTTTCGAGTTCGGCGGCGGTCGCGGTCGAGCCCACGACCCAGGTCCGCAGCCGGCTGCTTTCACCGGGCGGGAAGGTCTCCTGCGGCCCGGTTGCGCCGCCCCTGCCGCCGGTGGTGCCGCGGATGCCGTTGAAGAAGCGGCGGGCGATGACCATCTGCGAGGCGGTGAAGGAACCCTGGGGCCAGGCGAAGAGATCGCGGCGCTTGAAGCCGTTCTCGATCAGCCAGCGCTTGATCCCCTGCATGTCGGCTTCGACCACGGAGTTTGAGAGGTTGGCGAAGCCGGCGTTGTGGTCGGCGACGGTGTCGGCGTGGGCGGCGATGTCCCAGCCGTTGTTGGTCTGCAGTGCCAGCGTCTGGGCCAGGGTCAGGTAGTTGGCGGTGCCGATCAGGTCGCGGATGATCACCGCGGTGGCGCGGTAGCCGAAGCGGTCGAGGTTGGGGCGGGCGCGGGTGTAGGTCGAGCCCCAGCCGTCGTCGAAGACGATGCTGACCACGCCGGTGCCCGGCTGCGGCACCGCCGCGATCTCGTTGACGTGGAAGGTGACCGGGGCGGCACCGTCGTCTTCGAAGCGGAATTCGACGAAGTTGACTTTGCTTCGCGCGATCGTGCCCGGCGGGAAGTTGTTGACGAGGTCCCCCCAGCTGATCGTCATCGTCGCCCACTCGCCGTCGGCCACATAGGGCTGAACCGGGATCGAGATCGGGTAGTGGACGTTGTTGGTGGCGAGGTTGTCGCTGGAGAGGAACACTTCGAAGGTGCCGATGTGGGCGAGCCCTTCGACCTTGAAGACGATCTGCAGGTCCTTGCCGGTGAAGTCGTAGGGCCCGACCGATTTCTTGCGTACATGCGACTGGACTTCGTCGCCGGCGGTGACGAACTTCAACGACCGCGTCCCGATCACGAAGTCGGTGGTGTCTTCGGAGAGGGTCCCGGTGCCTTCCGACTTTTCGTAGCCGTGGCCGGCCTGGAACTGCTGCAGGACGGTTTTCTGCGGCCGCGCAGGAACCTTGAGCGAGGTCAGCTCGAGTGCCGCCTTTTCGATTTCGGGGAAGCTCGACCAGGCCATCGGGGGCGATCCTAGACCGCGTCTGCCCGCGCCGAAGCCGCTCTCGGCGGATGTTCGTGCTCAGCCGGCGGCGAGCAGGCGCTTGGCCAGCTCCGCCGAGCTGACGCCGATGAAGGCACCGGCGAGCACGTCCGCGGGATAGTGGACACCGGTATGGACGCGGGAATACCCGACCAGCGTCGCCAGCACCCGCAGCGGAGCGGAGAGCGCCGGCCGCACGGCGCCGGCGGCGGTCGCGAAGGCGAAGGCGGAGGCCGTGTGGCCCGAAGGGAACGAGCTCGAGCGCGGCATCGGCACGTGGCGGCTCGCCAGCACCCGCAGCTCCTCGCGCTCGGGCCGGCGCCGGGTGGTCAGCGGCTTGGCGAGGAGGTTGGCGAAGGCCGAGGCGATGCCGAGCGCCGCCAGGCCCTGCAGCGAGGCTTCGCGCCCGCGGCTGCCGCCGAGCAGGGAGAGGCCCGCCGCCGCCCCGAACCAGAGCTTGCTGTGGTCGGCGGCGCGGGAGAGCCGGCGCATCGCGACGTCGAGGCGGGGCGTCTCGGTGCCGGCGACGGCCGCGTAGACGGCGGTGTCGACCACTTTCGCCTCGCTCAGCCAAGCTGCCATCGGGCGATGATATGAGCCGCCGGCTCGGGGGGCGAGTAGCGCTGTGCGCGGCGCCGGACCCCCGGATTCACGAATTCAACGCACGATAATGGTAGTTATGTAAACCCGAGGGCTAAAGAGAAGATCCCGGGGTCCGACGCCAGTTACCGTGCTCACTGCTGCTCACCTCCCCTGCTTTTCTCGTATGCCTCGACGTGGGCCTCGATGGCGATGTTTGCCTCCGCGGTATAGGTCCGTCGCTCATCATCGGCGATCGCGGTGAACCTGTCGTACAGATCGAGCGGCAGACGCACCAGAACTGCTTTGCGCTCCTGCCCGTTCCTGCCAGTGGTCGCCGTCGCCGCCATTGGTTCGGCACCGTACAGGATACTGATACAGCTTGTCAACTCTGATCTAAGTCTTTAGCTAGCAAGCCCCCCGGACGGAAAGCTTGTGCGACCGGCAGGTCTGCCGATAGACGCAAAAAACCCCCGGACAGAGCCGAGGGCTTTTTGCAGGGTGGCAGTCCGTAGGACCAATCCGAGATCCACTATATAGCCAATCAGGCAACTTCCAAGCGTTCCGCGAGAGCGACCAGCTCAAGCACCGTCACACCGAGGCCGCCGGCGATTAGACAGATCGATGCCCATCGCATGTCGCGATGCCCACGCTCTGCCTTTGAGACCCACGTGAGATGCACGCCCGCTCGCAGAGCCAGTTCCTCCTGGGTCAGTTCTTCACGGAGACGAATCTGTCGAATGGCAGCAGCCAGATCGGGTTGAGGGTGCGGCGCATCGGGCATCGTGGTGAATCCAACGCGCCACGGACGCCTTGGTCTATAGCCGCCGAGCCAAGTCGATCAGAAAGTTGCTCAGGCGCGTTCCCCGTAACGGGTGCCGTCCCCCGAAACAAAGAAAGCCCCCCACCTCCGAGGAGGCGAGGGGCTGGATCGAGCCTCTGCTTTTTTGTGGGGCGGCTACGGCACTGCGGTCGCGAGCTGCTCGCGGAGTTCCTGTAGCTCCCCCCACGCCGCGGCGCCGAGGCGGATAGCGACGAGGAGGCGCTGACGCTGGGTCTCGTCGAGCTTGTAGGCGGCGCCGACTCCCCATCCGGCGATGTCGGCGGCCTCCTCCTGCATCTCCTGTAAGAGGACGTCGACAAGCTTCTCCCAGCCGGAGTTGCCGTACTTCGCCTCGGTGTGATCGAGACGGGCTAGCACCTCCTCGGCGAATCCTTCGGGGGCATTCACCTGCTCGAGTAGCTCGCGCTCGAGGGTGTGGTCGCGCTCCACTCAGACCACCGCCGGTAGGTGCCGCTCGGCGATCGCCGCCAGGTCGGGTCGGTCGGAGATCCCGAAGGCTCGTTCGACCGCCCGCTTGCTTGTCGCAAGGTCGAAGCCGAGGACGCCGATCGTCGCCCCGTTGACCTCTACCAGCGCATAGCGAGTCTTGCGCTGGGTCCGCGTGACGGATTGGTGACGCCTAGAAGCGCGCTCAGCGCGACGAACCCTGTAGGCCCGCGTCCTACAGGCCGGAACCCTGTAGAGCTGGTTAGCGCGGTCCGGGGTGAACGGGCCGCAGCCGCACTTACAGGCGCGCTGCTCAGTGTCGGATCGCATCGACGATCCGGGTGATCAGCAGCGGCCCGAACGCCGCGGCGACGGCGAGCCCGGCGGCGATCGGCTGCGGCACCCCGACCTGGGTCGAGAAGCCGTAGACGGCCAGGCCCAGGGCCGGACCGGTCAAGGTCTCCGTCGGGCGCTTGGTGAACAGGTTGGTGATCGCTTCCATAGCGAGTCCTTCCGTTGGGGGGTTGGTGGTCAGCGCGGCGCCGGGACGTCGACGACCGGTTCGACTTCGGCCGCCGCCGGCGCGGCTTCCCTCAGTTCGGCCGTCGAGGTGCCGGCCAGGGGCAGCGAGAGCCGAGCTCGAGGAGCGCGGCGGACCCGGCGCGGCACGTCACGGACGCGGAGCTTGGCCAGGGCGGCGCGGCCGCCGAGGACCTTGCTCACGTCGACGTCGCCGGCGACGCCGGCAACCTTGCCGGTCCAGGTGTACTGCCAGAGCGCCCAGGTCGACCACGGCGAGGGGACGTCCGGGTGGCTGACGCCGAGGTGGGCGATCCAGAGCAGGTAGTGGTTAAGGAACCGACAGCCGCTCAGGTGCTCGGGGATGTAGCTGGGGAAGGTGTAGATGATCGGCTTCTCGCCGAGGACCTTCTTGATCGTGTGGACGAATTCGCCGAGCGTGCGGCAGGCCGTCGCGTCAGAGACGGAGGTCTGCTCCTCGACGTCGACGAACGGCATCAGGAACCCCTTGCCGTAACCGGCGTGCCCGATCGCCGCGGCGAAGAAAGCAGCCTGGGCCTTGCCCGACGCACCGCCGAAGGAGAGCCAGTGGTAGACGCCCGGCACCAGGTGGGCGGCGCCGATCGAGCGCAGCTGCGCGCGGCCGAAGCAGGGGTTGACGTAGTTCGCGCCCTCGGTGGCCTTCGTGACGGCGAAGCTGGCGCCGTCGGCGCGGACCTTGGCGAAGTCGATCGAGCAGCCGTTGTTGGAGGAGATGTCGATCCCCCACGCCGGGCCCTTCGGCTTGCGGTGGTCGTGCTTCTTGGGCGGCTTGTGCTTGGGCGGGTGTTTCGGGTGCGCCGCCGGCGCCGTGGTGCCGCCGGCGACATGCGGGACGTGCTTGGGGGTCGTGTGGACCGGTCGGGAGATCGGTCGGCGCAGGCGCTTCCACACCCGGGCAGAGACGACGCCGTTGACTGGGATCTGCTCGGCCGCCTCAAAGCGCCGGACCGCGACCGTGGTCGCGTGGGTGAAGGTGCCGGTGACGGCGACGGTCTTGTTGCCGTGGCCGCGCAGGAGCTTCTGGACCTTGCGCACGTAGATGTTCTGGCCGGGCCCGCCGGAGTGCAGGCGCAGGGTCGGGCTGTGGAGGTTGGGCCCGGGGTTCGGGCGGTGCCAGCAGCCGGTGTAGTTGTAGTGCCACCACTCCGAGAAGGCTTCGGTCTTGGCCCAGCAGAAGCGCTTGCCGTGGAGGACGATGTAGCCGACCGTCGCCTGGGTTCCGTCGATCGCCAGACCGACGCCGTGATTGGAGGTCCCTGGCACCGCGGCGTTGCCGCAGCTGCCGATGTTGCACCAGTAGGCGCGGTAGTAGACCTGACGGGCATAGGGGCGGTAGGCGGAGTCGCAGCCGTTGATCGACAGCTGCTGGCCAGCGGCCAGGGCCATGGAGTTGAACGCGGCCGCCGCATCGTTGGCGAGCTGCCCCTCGAGGGGCGTGCAGTGGACGCCGTCGGCGACCTGGGACATGGCACTCGGGGGAGCGTCACCGTTGGTGAATGCATGGGCGCCCGGTGCGCCGACGCCGAGCAACATCAGCGCCGCCACAAGGGCGAGCAGGGTCCGCCGCATAGCGGACCTCCTTTCGATTGAGGCCGCTAGGCGGCGTGTGTTATTCGGTGCAGACGGTCAAGCCGGTCAAGCGATTGACCGAGCAGACGATGTCCCCGACCAGGCCGCCGGGGTTGTCGAGGATCCCCGCCGTCGGGGATTCAGGTGCAGCTTCGGGTTCAGGTGTCGATACAGGCGGTCCTTCAATGGTCGCCGCCGCTCCGGGGTCGGTCGCCGCGCCGCCTTCACCGGCAGGCTTGCCGGTCGGGGCTTCGACTTCAGGCGCCTTCGGGTTGGCTGGGTGCTTAGCGGGGGTTCCTTCTCCGGCCCCGGAGTTGCCGTCGGCCGGCGACGGCGGGGATGCAGGCGCGGCAGTTGCCGCCGGTGCCCCCTCCTCCCCCCCGCCCTCGGTGCCGAGCTCGCCGGCCGGCGTCGATCGGACCTGGCGCGCGGCGGCCTTCGACCCGGGCTTGGGGCACGGGTACCCGACCTTCCAGAAGTTGCGGCAGGTGTCCTTTATCGAGCGGGCTTCGTCGGATTCGCGCTTGATCCGCTGGCAGAGCTTGCCGCCCGGATCGTCTTCGCAGGCGGAGAAGCGTTCGAGCTTCGTGTCCTGCTGGCCGTTCACGACGTTGGCAAAGATCGCCCCGCCTAGACCCGCAAAGGCGGCGAAGCAAACCAAGCCGCCAGCGACCATTAACAGTGCGCGGCCGCGGCGGGCACGGGTGACCATGCGCTCGACGTCCTCAGTCATCCAATAACCCCTTTCAGGAGTAAGGCAGTGAGCACGCCGAGGACCCCGGTGACGATCAGGGAGACGGCGGCCGTATAGAGAGCGTTCGTGTTGCGGTTGAAGGCTTCGCGCAGAAGGCCGACCTCAGTCCGGAGGGCGGGGATCTCCTCGACGTCGCCCTCGACGTTCTCGATGCGGTCCTCAAGGCGGTCGACGCGGCGGACCGTGAGGCTGAGAGGCGTCGGCTCAGGCACAGGCTCGTCCTCCCTTGCGAGGTGGTGGTCAGGGGATGTCGGCCCCCGGGATGGGCCGAAATTCGGGGGTATCCATGTGTCGCAACCGAGTGCGCTCTATGCTCCACGACGTTATGAAGCGAGCCTCTTTACTTCTCAGCCTGCTCTTGGTCCTCGCCGGCGCCGGTCAAGCGCAGGGCGCGGTGAGGGCAGATCGCATCCGATACGAAATTTTCATGACCGCGCCGGAAGCGGTCGAACAGGTCCGGGCATCCGGTGGCTCGGTCCATAGCTGTCGGCGCCTGGCACTGCGCCATTTCCGTTGTCGCGCGACCTACTGGTCCATTCGGCACGAAGCCGAAGAAGTCGAACCAGGCGTCGTCGTCGAGATCGCGGCTGAACCCGTGCCGGAAGAACTCACCGTGGACGTAGGGCTCAACGGGGTTCGCTTTCCTTCAGCATCCGCTTGAGGCCGAATCGGCTCGCGGGTTCAGCGGGTCGACTACGCCGCCACCTTCACGGCCTCGAGGACCGACCCGTCGAGGATTGACAGAGCGCCGGCGTCTTCGGTGTTCTGGGCGTACTGGATCTGCAGGTTGCCGGCGGTTCCGCCGCCCTTGATGACAGCCGTGACGGGTATCCCGATTACCCCCGCGCGGGTACCGAATTCGAGGGCCGTCCCTAGCGGCAGGATCGGCGCCGGGGTCGTGCCGACGACGGTCGGCGCCCACCCTCCGGTCAGCGCGCCGGCGGCTGAGTAGGCGCCCCAACGGCCACTCGCTCCGGCCGGGGCGGTGAAGCCGAGCTTCAGGTCCATGGCATTGTTAGCTGCTTCCACGAATAGGAAGTAGGTCACTCGCCAGCGCTCGGTAGCCGAGGCGCTGATCGGTAGCACCAGGCCGGTGATGTTCTGCAGCACGGTCTGTTTGGTGATCGGCCCGACGCCGGCGGCGAGCACCGCGGTGACCGGACTACTCGCAGCTTTGCCTTCAGGTCCGGTGGCGCCCGTGTCCCCTTTGACCCCCTGCGGACCTTCAGGGCCCGCTGCCCCGGTGCTGCCTTTCGGACCTTCCGCCCCGGTCGCCCCAGTCGAGCCTTTGGGGCCTTCCGCCCCGGTGTCACCTTTCGCCCCTTTGGGTCCTTCGGGCCCGGTCGGCCCCTGTGGACCCACGCCACCTTCAGCGCCTTTCGCTCCAGCTGGACCCTGGGTGCCCTGCGGTCCTTCCGGACCGGTGGCGCCCTGGTCGCCTTTCGGTCCCTGCGGGCCTTCAGCGCCAACCGTGCCTTCGCCGTCGGGGCCTTGTGGGCCTTCGGGCCCGGTCGGCCCCTCTACTCCCTGCGGACCCTGGGGTCCGGTTGCCCCGGCCGGACCAGTTTTGCCTTCGTCGCCTTTTGAACCCTGGGGGCCGGCGACTCCCTGCGGGCCCTGGGGTCCTTGCGGCCCGTCGTCCCCGGTCGGCCCCGCCTCGCCGCGGGCGCCCTGCGGACCCGGGGCGACGATCTCCACCACCTCACGGATCTCCTCTTTGACGACGACGATGTCGGTCATTTGGTCGCCTCCGGGGAGAGGTGGACCTTGCCCTTGAGCAGACGGATCGGTCCGCCTTCGGGCGGCGTGAGCTCCAGGTCCCAGACTGCCTCCCGGCCGACCGCCGCTGCGACCGCGGTGCGGGTCTGCTCGGCGGTGGCCCGGACGAATCCGGTGCCCTCGTCTTCGAGCTCGATCGAGAAGGTGAGGAGCGGGCGCGTCGAGGTGAAGCCCTCCCGGACCTGAGCGGCGGCGGTGTAGCCCTCGAGCGGCGTCGGCGCTTCCTCGGAGTCCAGCCACCTGAACTCGAGCTGGTAAGAGGCCCCCGCCTCGAGCGTGATGTTCTTGATCGCAGCAGGCATCGTTTCTCCTCTCAGGTCACAGGTTGCGGGCTTCGCGGCCGATCGCCTGGCGGGCCAGGAAGGCTTTGAGCAGCTCGTAGCCGTTGTCGACGGAGATCGTCAGCTGCTTCGAGTCCTGATCCCAACTGGGCGTGGAGGTGATCAGCCGCGGCGCGTCGTTGGGATGGTTGGTCAGGGAGAGCGTTTCGCCACACCGCAGCTTCCAGCCCTGCTGCCAGTGACCGGCGGCGTCCCTGACATAGCCACCCTGGATCGTGATCGTGCCGGGCGACTTCGGCCGGTTGTACTCGAGCAGGTAGGCCCGGCACATCTGCAGGCAGTCCTCTTCGGTGGTCGGATAGGGCGCCGTGAAGTCCTTCCAGAGCTCGTCGCCGTGGAGGTTGGCCGGGTTGGTTTCGGTTTCGTCTCGAAGCTCGGGATGGTCGGGCGGGTACAGGGTGTGGGTGCGACCCCAGAAGTCGGTGTAGGTGCCTTCGACCCCGTTGGCGAAGCCCTCGATCGAGTCGCCCTGGAGCGGGTTGAACCGCACCCCCGGGTCGGTCGTCTTCACTTGCCAGTCGTACTTGGTCAGATCGTTCGGGTAGAACTGCACTTCCCGGTTCTCGAAGACGCCGAGTTCGAAGAGGTGGAGGTCGTTGAGGGTCTTGGCGGCGTCGTAGGGGAAGGCGGCCTGGAAGGCGGCGTGCTTGACCGGATAGGTCGTTGCCTGGCCGGCCCAAGTGAGCGGCGTGAAGTTGTTGAAGATGTACTCGAGCATGTCGGAGACGGTCAGGCCTGCGTCGGCGCCGGTCCCCTGCACGGGCAGGCTATGGAGACCAATTACCGCGGCGTTCTGAAAGGCGTATATGTTCGACATCGGGCCTTCGTAGGCGCCGGCGTACATTGCCCGCATCCGCGCCCACTTGTAGCCCGGTCCGGGCGCCACCACGCTCTGCCCGGGGACGTTTGCGGTGCCGTCGTAGGTGGTGCTGACTTTGTTCGTCGTGTAGAGGTCTGATGTCCCCAGCGCGACGTTGTTTTCGAAGTCTTTTTCGGTGTTGAGGGCGCGGTGGTCGAACAGAACCCGGTCGATGTCGGCGTCGTCAAAGTTGTAGTGGGCCTCACCGGCCTCCTTGCGGCCGGCCGCGGCGTTCACGTTGGTGAAGTCGATGACGACGCCGGGTGGCTCAGTGGGCGCCGTGGAGGGCGCCCCCGTCGAGACCGACGCCGCCAGCATGATCGCTGCTTCGAGCAGCTGTAGCCGACGTGCCAAGGTCGGCTCCCCCCAGTGGCCCTGGTCCCGGTCGATGAAGGGCACGGTGAATTTCCGGAATTTCGCGGTCCCCATCCAGCCGATCGTGGTGATGGCGAATTGCTGGATGGGATCGTTGGTGCGAGCGAAGTCGTGGACCCGCCCTTCATATGCCACCTCGCCGTTCTTGCCGACGAAGCGGACCGTGTCGAGGAGGTTGAGATCCTCGTGGTCCTTCATGACAGGGCGGGTTACGGTGAGACCGCCTGGCCCGAACCCTTCGCCGCGCTGCGTTTGGAAGTTCTGCCCCTGGGGCCGCTTGCCCGCCTTCTTCGAGTTGGCGTCCCATCGATAGATGGTGCCGTCGTGGGTCTCGATCTCGGCGTCGAGCTCGATCGGCGGTTTGGAGCGCCGCGGCCGCCGCGGCGGCACGTTCGCGACGTAGTAGGGCCATTGCCCGTTCTCGTCGAGCACGAAGAGCTGCGCCATGCTGGCGCTGTTCGGAGCTTTGCCGGTCTCCCGAACCGTGCCCTTGGTCGAGAAGGGCCACTCCGTCGTGGCACCGAGATTGAGGGCAACCCGGGCGTAGGTGTCGTTCTCTGCCTTGCAGACGACGCCGTCGTGACTGATCTCGATGCTGTCGCCTAGAAGGTCGTCGGCGGTGATGCGGATCGGTTTGTCGAGCTTGCCGACCTGCAGGCCTTCGCCGAGATGGGGCGTGCTCGCCTCCTCACCGGTCGCCAAGTTCTTCACCGTGACGACGCCGAGGTCCTCTTCGAGTGGAGCCAGCCCCCCTGCCTCCCTCAGCACGCAGCTGCGCGGCACGCCGAGGCAGGTGAGGGTGTAGGTGCCGTAGAGGAAGTACCCGTGGTAGCAGTGGTCCTGGTGGAAGGGCTCGCCTTCGGCTTCCTGCCAAACCAGGTAGGGCAGCCGCATCCACGATTCACGAGGGTCGGCCGAGGCGTTCTTGTGGCCGTCGACTTCAGAGCCGTTGTACTCGTATTCGAGTGGCCCCGAGCCGACCTCCATACCGACCATCCAGTTCTCCGGCGCCAAGTCGCCGTGCTGGTCGAGGACCCACATGAGGCGCTCGCGCGGGTCGAGGCCGTCGTAGGCGCCGCGGGCTTCCTTGTCGAGGCAGATCCGGTTGTGTGGGCTCGCGGTCCCGAGCCGCTCGCTCGAGGTCGTGGCGTTGTAGGAGCACCAGTTTTTTTCCGGTTCGGGCGTGGTGGCGTCGATACAGAAGGCGACCGGCAGGCCTGCCGGTACGACAACGCCGCCGAGGTTGACCGGGATTATCTGGGTCGCGAGCGTGTTTTCCGGACCGATCAGGCCGAACTCTTCCTGGGTAGCGACGTAGCGCGCTTCCATGTCGAACTCCTCTTCTGCGAGGACCTCTTCGAGGTCGGGAGTGCCGTCGCGCTTCAAGTTGCAAAGACGCACCCGGATCCGCCCACCGTTACCACGGCCGTAGTTGGTGCGGGAGGGTTTCGAGGGCGGCTGGAAGTTCGTGTTTTCGCAGTTGAATGGGAAGCCGACTCGGTGCAGAGTCGTGTCCTGGTCGAAGACCTTGACGTTGCAGATCATCCGGTCGTTGGAGCGGAAGACCTGGTTGTTGGCGTTCTGGGCGCCAACCGGGATCTGGACGTTGCGTTTCTGTCCCCACATACGCCCCTTCGGCGCCCGGCCAGCCATGCCGCTCTGGTAGAGGTCGGCCACCTGGTCAGGTTCGAGGCAAACGCCGTCCCAGGCCGCGAAGTCCTTCATCAACCCCGCGAAGGGGATCCCGCCCGACGACTTGCCGCCGACCGCCAGTTTCGCTTCGTTGGCGGCAAGCGAGCCGCCGAGGGCCGCGTCGAGGATCTGGGTGCTGTCGAGGTAGAGGGAACCCCGTTCGCCGTCGAAGGTCCAGGCCAACAGGTGAGGGACTTCCAGGGAGGTGGCGACGTCGGCGCTGACCGAGTTCAGTTTGCCGCTCGCGTCATAGCGGACCATGCTGATTTTGTCTTCGCGGATCTGGACCGCGTAGCCACCCGTGACGGTGCCGGTGAGCGGGAATTCCTTACTGAAGATCCGGCGGGCGGTGTTGTCGAGCAGGGAGGGCTTGATCCAGACGAGCAAGGTGTAAGGCGTGTGGCCGGTGAAGTTCAGGAGCGCGCTCGAGGGCGCCGCGATCCGGCCGGCGCCGGTGCCGGGAAACTTGGCCGAGGTGCTGGCGTCGCCCGGCATGAACGATGGTTCGCCGAGCGTGGGCCCGGCGACGACGGTCCACGAGGTTCCGCCGACCAGGTCGACGGCTTTGGTCGCGGCTTTGGCGTCGCCCAGCGGCAGGAAAACGGTAGGCGAGAGCGCCAGTACGTCGGCCTGGTAGGTCATTTCAGCGCGGCGCCAGGAAGCGCTCGGAGACCTTGACTTCCAGGCCCTGTTTATCGGTGACCCGGCGATCGGCCTCGGTGTCGACGTCGTTCTGGCGCATCTTCGCGACGAGCCGGGAGTCGCCGGGCGGGACGTAGAGGCCGCCACCGCGATATTGAGAGGGCGGTCCGTAGAAGACGCCCGTCTCATCCTGCCGCAGGAAGTCATCTCCGCCGCCGCCGCGAACCTCCGCCTGCCGATCGGAGTAACACACACGGCCGGGCTCAGGCGTTCCCACCACGCTGAAGTGGCTGTAGCCGCGGGAAGCCGCCAGGCCCGAGGTCCAAACGTCGTACATGCCTGCCTGCCCGGACTCCAGAACCCCTCCGGCCGCGAGGTCGTCGTCCTGGCCGACGATCGGGGAAACCGTAAACGCATTGCCGCCAGGCCCGAGGAAGGCTTGCCACGTGCCGGTCCCCGTGGCTTCCAGATTCATGGGGCAGCGGAAGATCGGGGTAGACGGCCCGCCGATTGACGTGACCCCGAGAAGTTTCTCTACGCCACCAACTCGTTTGAACACCACCAATTCGATCCAGGGCGAAAAGAAAGCCACCTGACTTACCACGAAGGCACCGAGCCAGTTTTCTGGATCGAGGTAGCGCAGGAGGACCCCTCCCCGAAACACGTTTCCGACTCCTCCAAATACGAAGTGGTCTCCGGGAACTTCCACCATGACCCCCACCATCGCGTTGGTGTGGGTGGCGCTCCCGGCCAACGCGTAGCAGCCAGAGTGGAGATCGGCATCGCTGACTTTCGAGCGCGTGACTCGATGGAGGACCGGATCGATTTGAAAGCCGTTGGCGCCCGTCTTAACCGCCTCCAACCAGTCTTCGCCGGAGCCAAGTGCCTTCGGTTCGTCCAGGGGTCCTTCCGCCTGTTGGAACTCGTCATAGGCGAGCAGCTGGGGGGCCTGGGTTGATTGCAGACCACGAGCCTTCCCCCATCCGTAGGTCGTGGGGATTAGCTCGATGTAGTTGATGTCGTTGTCGTGAATGGCCCCGGCCGACTTCTGTTCGATCCGGATCTCGGATCGCTGGTCGCCGATCTCCACTTCATCCAACGACACTTCGCCGCAGTCGATCTCGAAGTAGTCGTCGACGTCGGGCGCGGCGACAAACGGCAGAGAACGGAACGGCCCGTCGCCTACGCGATAGCTCACTCTGAAGCGGGCATCTTTGCTGGTCGGCCACACCCGCGGCTTCACCCTGAAAGAGCCGATATGAGGAAGATCGCCGGTGCTGCAGATCGCCGTCGGCGAGTCGATTGCGGTCGCCCTCACCACTTTTTCTGCTGAATAGGCGCCTGCGCGGGTGGTGATCGAGCCGGAGAATCCCGCCGTGGTCAGCGCGGCGGCCGTGATCAGCGCTGCCCCTGAGTCTTTGTCGAGGCCCCACTCGAGGTGCCGTCGATCGACGGCGGCTTCCTCGGTTGCGATCAGACGACCCTCCGCCGGTACGTCGCCTTCGACGCCGAGGAGTTCCTCTTCCTGTACGGGGGCCGAGCTCGAGGTCGCGACCAGGATCGTGCGCTCGGGGCGGTAGAGAAAGGGGCGGCAGGTCAGCTTGACCCCGATCACCGGCGAGGCGACGAACCAGCCGGCGAGGTCGCCCTCGGGGGTGATGGGCAGGTCCGTGATCTCGCCGAGCAGCATCTTGGGGATGTAGGACCGCGTCGACCCGGCCGGCGTCCACACCCCGGGCAGCCCGCCCTTGTCGCGCCAACTCTGGGCCTCCTGCAGCAGGTCGTTGAGTTCCCCCCACTTCGCCAGCGCGATATCCATAGAAAGCTGGGGGACGACGCGGACCGAAAAGGTGAATTCGGAGTTGGTGTAGGTCGGCTCGTAGGCGAGCGCGGCGCCGTCGGCATCAGGGTTGTCGACGAACTGAGGGCGCTTGGGGGCGGGCGTGAACTTGAAGCTCCCCGACTCGATCGAGAAGTCGATGCCGTCGTTGAACGACAGACCGTCGAACTGCAGATCCTCGTAGTCGACCATCAGCTGCTCCCCACGGTGCCGATGCCGGTCGCCAGGGAGCCCTGCGCCACGCGCGGGCCCAGCTGGCCTTCGATCATGTCCGCCAGCGCGCGCTTTGCCTCGGCCGCACTGACACCCAGCTCGGAGGAGGCGATCGCGTTGGATTGGTCGATCGATTCCTTGGTCGCCTTGAGCATCGCGGTGAGTTCTTCAGTGGCGTGTTGCTGGCGTTCCGCTGCTTCTTTCGCTTCTTCGGCGACCTTGATGGCCGGGTCCTCGGCTTCTTCCCCCGGTTCGTTGAGCCCGTGACGGGTGGAGCGGACGCCGGCCAGCGACGAGTCGACAGAGCCGAGTTCGCTGAGGATGTGGTCGCGCTGGCCGAGAAGCTTGCTGCGCTGCGCCGGCGAGTTGGGCGTCTTGAGACGCGCGTTGACGCTGCTCAGCTTCTCCTGCAGGCCTTTCTTGCGTTTCTTGAAGAGTTCTTCCTGGAAGGCGAGCACGGCTAGGTCGTCCTCTTTGCCCTCGGTCCCTTCGGCCTGGCCGAGGGCGAGCTCGCTGATACCCACTTTGCCGCCGTAGCCGAGGCCGGGCGACTGCAGGAGGGCCTGGATCTGTTTGGGCAGCTCCTTGGCGCTGGGCGAGAGCGGGGTAGACCTGAGCGCCGGCACCTCGGCGGCGACGTGGCCGCTCACGTGTAGGGCTTTTTCCTGTTCCTTGCGGTGTTCGCGACGCTTTTCACGGCGCTCCTTGGTCGCCCCCCCAGCGGCACCGCCAACGCCCGAGATCGGACCGACCTTCCCTTTCGGGAAGCTGGCATAGGCGCCGTTGGTAAACGCTTCCCACGCCCCTAGTCCCTGGCTTGCCAGGACCTTCGCTGCGCCCCTGGCGTTGGCCAGCGGATCAGTCAGGCTGTCGTAGTTCAGCCCGAAGTCGGCGGCCGTCTGAGGAATGATCTGCCAGAGGCCCCGGGCGCCGATGCTGTTGGTTACCGTCGGGTCTCCGCCAGACTCTGCTTGCGCAACCTGGGACATCAAGCCTGGGTTCGGCATCCCCGCGAAGTGGGCGAGGGAGGCGAGCTGGTCCGCGTTCAGGGTGCCGCTGCCGTGCACCCAGCCGCCACCGGCAAATCTGCCGATCGGGCCGCCCCGTGCGAAGAACCCAAGGTGGGCATTGGAGCCGAGCCCTGCGTAGTTGTCGACCATCGCCTCCTGTAGGCCGGCGACGTGCTGCTTCGCGTAGCCGATGTAAGCCTGCATGGCCCCCATCGAGCCAACCGAGTCGGTGGCGCCGGGGTTGTCCGGCGAGCCGTGCGTGTGAAGGGAGCCCGGAGCGCCGCCGATTTCAGCGTTGTGCTGCACCGAGCGAAACCCACTCGACATCGACAACCCGAATTTGCGGTCGAGGTAGGCGGTGACAGCGAGGGTGTGAGCGTCGACGTAGGCGTTGTCGCCGAGCTGCCCGAAAGAGGCGGGCGGGCCGCTGTAGCCGCTTACCCCGCCTACAGTCGTCTTCGGCCGATGCTTCTTCACGTATGCCTCGGCGGCCGAGAACCCCTTGTGGATCCCCGCCTGACCGAGCGCCCGCAACGGATCCGGACCCGAAAGGCGCGGTTCGTGCAGACCACCTTTGGCCATGTAGTGCGGGCGATTGAAGGTGCTGAAGAAGCCGTCGAGCCCCGCTACCCCGTACTCGTTGTACACGGCGCGATCGAGGAGTGGCGACTGGTGCTGCGTGATCGCGGCGAGCTTCTCGCCTGGCGCCACGACAGCTGACATCGACCCGTTGACGAACAACGGCACGGTGTCGTGGCGCCCTTGGCCGGGCACCGTCACCGGTCCACCCTGCGCTTTGAATTCCGGCACCTGTTCGAGGTACTTCTTGCCGCCGCCCCCACCATGAGCCTGCAGGTAATCGACGGTGAACTTTGGGATCTGGCCGGCCCCGAGCGTCTTCATCACCTGTTCGACGTTGACGCCAATGTTTGCGAGGGCTTCCGCCGTGGTGATCGAGAGGCCGCCGAAGGCACCGCCGACGTTGCTCTCGAGGGCTTCGCCTTTCTTGCCACCCTGGCGGGCCATCAGGTCGAGTTTGGTCACGACAGCCGAGCGCAGCTTCTCGACCTCGTTCTTGGAGAGCTGGCCCTTGGAGCGCATCTGCTGCGCCATCTGGATCATCATCTGGCCGGTCACCTGAGCCGCCGCTGGCGGCATCTTGTCCAGGTCCTGGGTGATGTCCCCGAGGCTCTGACGGGTGATTGACCCGGACTTCGCCCAGGTGCGCTCGAAGCCCTTAGCGATGCCCCAGGGGTCGTCTCCGCTGACGAGGTGTGCCTGGCGGGTAAGGCGCTGGATTTCGGCCATACCCGTCTTGGTCGAGATGACGCCGCGGTTCATGCCGATCTCGATCGCCTTTGCGGCGGCGTTGAAGTTCCGGGCGGCGGCGTCACGGGCGGCCTGAGTGCCCTTCTCGAACTTGGTCGCGATCGCTTGAGAGTCCTGCGCCATCACGTCCTGGATGTCGTTGAGGCGGGTGAACTTGCCGCCCTTCAAACCGTGGATTCCGTGTTGAAGATCCTGGCCGGCGATCGTCTGGGCCCGCAACGTCTTCTCAGCTTCAGCCTTCTGCTCGCGGGTGAGATCGAGCTGATCCTCAAGCGTTCGCGCCTCGGCCACCAGGAGCCGGTGCTCCTTGCCGTGCGTCGAGTTGACTTGCTCCAGAACCTGCAGGAGCCGGTGGGCGTCATCGCCCTGCTCGGCCCAGGTGGTGTCGGGCCCAGACGTCAGCCCGATCTCGTTAGTAAGGCCCTTGGCGGCATCCGCCAGACCCGAGATCTGGCTGACTCCGGGAAGCCGCTCGAAAGACCCGATGAGGCCACTGCCCTGATCGTCGAGCTGTTCAAGACGGGCTGAAAGGCCGTTGGCAGGGTCCTCGAGCATCGCCGTGGCGCCTTCAACCAAGCCCAGGCCCAGCCCCACTTTGCCGACAAACTTCCCGAGACCCTTCGCCTTGTCGATCAAACCGAACGCCTTGGTGCCGCCGGCGCCCAATCCAAACGTGGACATCGCCAGGGCACTCTCGGTCGCCGCGGCCCCACCGAACTTGGAACCCAACTGTTTGCCGGCGCCGAGCACCGCGGCGGGGCCGCCAAAGGCTTTGGAGGCGAAGAGGAGAATCGCAGCCTTGCCGATCGGATCAGCGTGTATGAAGCCGTGGATGGTCCCTTCCGCCACGGCAACGCCGAGCTTGCCTGAGCGTTCCGCGACGATCGGGACCGCCGCGTCGATCACGGCGCCGATTTCCTCTGGGACATCCCCCCAGTCGCGCTCAATCACATTGCCGCCAAGGCTGAGCTTTTCGCCCAGGTCGATGTCCTTGCGCGCCGCGATCGCGGCGAGACCATCGGCCGTGTGCTGCAGCTGCGGCACCAGGTCGCGGTTGAGATCCGTAGCGGCCTCATCGATCAGCGGCAGGAAGATGTTGCCGATCGACTCCTCGACATTCCCCACGCCGACTTTGATTTTGTCCATGGCGGTGGCTTGCGCCGCCGCGGAGCCGCCGAACTCAGTCGTGAGCTCTTTGAGGATCGCTTTCTGAGCCCGGAGAACGTCGCCTTCTTCGACCCACTGCGTGATCTGTTCCTTTTTCTGTTCGCTGAAGCTGACCCCGACTTTCTGCAGGGCCGTAATGCCTTTGATCGGGTCATTCAGGGCTTTGCCGACCTGGATCGCCGACGATTTGAAGTCCGAGCCCAGCGCCGTCGACATATCGACGATCGTCTGCGTTGCCTGGCTGAAGATCGCGTTTCCCTGGCCCGCCTCGTTGCGGATCTGGGTGAACGTCAGGAGGACGTTCTCTCCAGATTGCACCTGCTCGTCGTCGATGCCCGTTTTCCGACTAATAGCGCCGGCGAGGTCTTCTACGCCCTTCTGGCCGATGTGGGCGGCGTGTCCGGTCGACTCCAAGACCGCCCTGCTCTGGTCATGGACCTTGTTCGACTCTTCGGCCGCCTCGGTGCTCTTGGCGATGCCATACGCCGCGGCGCCGGCGGCGGCGACCACGGCGCCGCCAAGTACCGCTGCCCCCGTAGCGCCAGCATGGCGCAGCCGCGATCCGAACGTGTCGGAATCGCGGACTGCGCCACGGAAGGCACGCGACAGCTGGGAGCTGTCGCCTATGAGCTCAATCTCTAGCTTGCGAGATGGCACCTAGCCCCCTTCCTGCTGCCGAGCAGCCTGTAGGCGCCGATGAAGATCGGCGTAGATCTTGTCCCAGGATTCGCTGGTCAACTTGCCCACGTCCCAGGCCTGGATGCCGTACAGCTCGGCTAGGAGGGGGAACCAGTCTTCTTGGGGCCGTCGGTAGGGCGAACCTCCTCCTCAGCCTCCTCACGCGCGGCCAGCGCCGGGTTGAAGCCGACCGCCTGGTCGTAGGTGAAGTCGGCCTGCTTGCGCCGGCGGGCGAGGTAGGCGAAGAAGACGCGGCCTTTCGCGGAGCGCGTTACCCAACCCTCCGCCCACAGATTCGCAAGCGGTTCGTCGAACATCTCCTCCACCAGGATTTCCTCCTCGCTGGTGAGGTCGTAGAGGTCGATCTCGAAGACCTCGTCGCTGTCCTCGAACTTGCAGCGCATAACCAGTTTGGGCGTCTCATCGGGCTTGGGAGCAGGCGTCGCTTTTTTCCCCACGGTGGTCTCCTTCAGGTAGGTGGTCGACTGGTCGACAAATCGCGCCCCGACCCGGCCTGTCGACCAGCGGCCGGCCGGGAGCACGTCTTCAGTGAAAGCCGTTGCGATCGGCGATCACGTCAAGCGAGCGTTCGAGCTCGGCCTTGACGCGATCGGTGTGGTCATCGACCGCCGAGTAGATGAAGTGGCGGCCGCGAATCTCGATCGGGGTACCTCGAGGGCGGATCGTCCCCCCCCACTCTTGGACGTTGGCATAGGGCGAGTTCGAGTAGACCGACGCCCCGCGAGCTCGAACGGAATGCTTGATCGAGCTGGCCAGGGCGCCGGTCTTGCGAGGCGCGCGCGATCGCGCCTCGTCTCGGACCTCTTTTGCGATCTCGCGGAGGTGGTCCGTGAGGGACTTCCCGAGGTCCTTGTCGATGGCTTTGAGGTCGCGGCGCAGCTTCGCCAGGCCGTCGACCTTGACTGAGAGGTTGTCGCGGGCCATCGCCGCGGTCCTCCCTACAGCGCGGTGTCGGTGCTGATGACTTCGACCTCGAGCGGTGCGTCGGTGCCGTTGTCGAGCCCCTCGAAGCTGACGTCCGTGGTGAGCACGTCCGGCCCTGAGACCTGCGGCGAGGAACTGACCTGCTTGGCGGCGTTGAGGGTGAAGTTCGCGGCGAAGTCGTTTTCCCCGTCGATTTCGTCTCCCGTTGCCTTCAGGGCCAGTTTCGCCACCGTCTCGTTCTTGTAGCGGTCGTGGTCGGCGAGGCTCGCGAACTCCAGAGTCGCTGCGCCCTCGACCGTCACGAAGTCGTTGGCGATCGGCTGGTCTTTGAGCCCTTTGTTGCCGAGGTGGAGCCGGTCGGTTTTCTGCGGCACGGTGACCGTGACGGTCATCGTCCGCACGTTGCCGATCGGTTCCCCGCCCAGCAGCACGCTCATCTCCTGGAACGTGTACGGCAGGGCGTCGGCGTCGTAGGTGGCGGCCGCCAGCGCTTCACTGGTGGTCTCGTCCTGGGCGTCGACCGTCAGCGTGAAGGTGGCGATTCCGCTCGCCTCGATCGAGATTTTCATCGTGATCGCCTTGCAGCCGAGATAGCTGAACGGCTGGGTGGTGCCGCCGGTGTCGGGCCGGCCCACTTGCACCGTGGCGCTCTTGCCCCACGGCGGGGTCAGCCCGATTTTGTGCAGCTGTTTGTAGGCGGCACTGGAGCCGATTTTCGTCGGCGTGACGACCTCCCCGTGGAACAGATCGAAGATCGCCCCCATCCCCTGGTCGAAGAGTTCGAAGTTGAGATCTCCGCCGGCGCCGCGGCTGGTCGCACGGTGCAGGTTCTGCGCCTGCGCCATCCGCCCGCCTCTCAGGCCCTTGGATTTGACGAACTCCTTGGCGAGAGACAGGCCCTCCGAGGTGAACGGGAGGAACCGGTTCGGCGCTTTGTAGGTGCCGTAGGTGTCCTCCTTGCGGACGCCTACCTGCGCGCCCAGACCGCTTCGCTGTCCCATCTACTCGTCTCCTTTTTCCGGCCCGGGCTCGGGCGTGGTGGTCTCGGCCGACTTGGCCGGGGCCGCGGCTTTCTTCGACGACTTCTTCTTCGCCGGCGACTTCTTGGCGCCGACGCGGCTCCAGCCCTGCTCGAGCAGCTGCTTGCCGAGCTCCTCGGAGACCTCGACCGTCTTGCCGCGCTCCACGCGGCCGACCTCGTCAACGGTGAGGGCCGTAGGGCCCTCGGTGAACTTCACCTTCATTGGATGCCTCCTTGGGCTAGATACGGGCTTTGGCAGTGACGGTCATCAGGACGTGGAATCCCCACGCCTGGTCGAAGAGCAGCTGGCCGTCCTCAAGCTCTCTGACGCGCTGAAAGAGGACGTTGTCCCCGAGGTTGTCGTTGTCGCGGAGCGCCTCCTCAACGGCGGTGGCAAGCTCGTAGGCGCGGTCTTCGGATTCGATGTCGTCGCCGTCGACGGCAACAATCCGGAGAGTCACGTCGATGTCCTCATTAAGCGGCGGACGCCCACCGACGGCGGCAAACTCGCGGGTTGCCTTGCCTTTGACGATCCAGACGTACTCCGGGTCGGTCGGCTCCTTGCCCTTGGCGACGGTGACGCCATCCAAGGCCTCGGCCTCCTCGAGCGTGGAGAGGATGGCGTTCTTCACTCTGGGTATCGCGGTGAGGGCCATCAGCCAACCGAGAGGTAGCGGTGGTCTTCGACGAAGGCATTGACGCTCGGCAGCGGGAAGCTCGCGCCGCGAACGCCGGGAGTGACCAAGGAGTAGCTGCCCAACTCGTTGCTGACCGACGTCGCGCGCTCGTTCCAGTCGGTCGGCGATTTCGTCAGCAGGTAGCTCGCAAGATCCCTGACCGGCAGCTCTGCCGGTCCGAAGATCTCATAGCCGTGGACGTAGGCGACCTCGATGTTGGCCTGGCCCTCCGTCCACCTGAGCGGGGAGATCACGAGCCCCGCCGGATCCACGGTCAGCGTGTCGACGTCGACCGCCTCGCCGTCGACCGCGGCGCTGAGGATCCGGCGCAGCTGCGGCTGACGCACCAGCAGTGTGGTGGATCCGGAGCCGTCGAGCAGCTCCTTGCCATAGCGCGGGCGAAAGGCCACGCCACAGGCGCCCTCGATCTGAGTCGTCGCCGCCTCGCGGGCGCCGGCGATGTCCACGTCGTCGAGCGCCTTGCCGTGCTTCTTCTTGATTGCCTTCAGCGACGTAGCGAACCCGCCCACCACCTCGGCGTAGGTGGTGTAGGAGCTGTTGCCGTCAGTCCATACCGCGACTAGGAGATCGACCTCGGCGAGGTCGGCGCCGGCCAGGTCGACGGTGAAGTAGGCGTCGTCACCGTCGCCCTCTTCGGATGTCGCTTTTTCGGTAACGATCGCGGCGCCGGTGGAGTGGCGAGTGACGGTGACCACGGGATCCTCCGAGAAGGACACCGGGTCACCGTCAGCCTCAGGGAAGCGGAGCGTTGCGGCCGCTCCCTGCAGGATCTCCATGCTTCTACTCGGCGCCCTGTACGGCGTCGCAGGCCTCGAGGGCCTTGACCAGGTCGGTCTTGACGACGTTGCCGTCTTTGCCGCTGCCCTCGGGCTCGAGTGCCTTCTTCCGGTCCTCGATCACCTGCTCGAGGGACTCCTTGTCGAGCCCGTCGTAGGACACGGCCGCCGGCGCCTCACCCTCCTCGTCGGCGAGCAGCTCGACCAGGGTCGCCTTTTGCTCGTCGGTCAGCTCGTCCTCGTCGAGGTCGAGCTCGCGGTGCTTCACCTCCGTGATCGTGCCGATCAGGATGTCGACGAGGACCTCGTCGGAGGCGTCCTTAATGAGGTTGCCTTCCTTGACCTCGACCGAGGGCGTCTCCTCCCTCGGTCCGCTGAACTCCTCGAAGCGATCGGGAACGTCCTGCTCGAGCTGGGCGTACTTCTCGTCGGAGACCTCGGCCGACTCGCCCGGCTGCAAGGTGAGCTCCCGCCCGGCTTCGGAATCGAAGCCGGAGTAAAACACTTTCGCGGTGATCGTTTTCATTTCGATCACGTCCTTTCTGTCGCAGCGGTTGGTGACACGAGAAGGCCCCCCGCGAGCGAGGTCGCAGGGGGCCTAACGATCAGGTCGCGTCGACGTTGTAGGAGAGGGCGACCGCCTTGTCGGTGCCGTAGCGCTTTTCGAGCGCCTGGCGGGTGGTGACGATCACGCCGTCCTGGTCGGACTCGGCGTACAGCTCCTTGAGGAACTGGACCGTGAGCGCGCGTCGCGTACCCCGGAGCATCGCCTTCCTGTGGGTGGTGATGGCGACCGAGCGGGTTTTCGTCGTGTTGTCGAACACGCCGGTCGCGTTGAGGTCGCCACGGACGTACTCCGAGACGATCAGCGGAGCGCCGTCGGCCCGGGCGAGCTCGCCCGTAAGGATGGTCGCCGCGGCGCCGTACTTGTCGACCGTCTGGACCTTTTCTTCGGAGAGCAGGTCGATGTACGGGCCCATCCCGATGATGTGGACGAGGTTGCCGGGGTCGATCCCGTACTTCCCCATCAACTTGCGGTTGGCGCGGAGGCCGGCGACCGTCAGGTCACCGCCGCCGTGGTCCCGTTCGGCCGAGTTGGCTTTCGCGACTTTGCGAAGGCCGTCCCAGTTGAGCCGCGGATCGTCTTCGGCTTCCGAGTCGGAGTCCCGCGGCGTCTTGGCACCGTTGATCGCTGCGTCCTCGAGGTCGGCCGCGGTGAATTCCTCGAGCTCTTCCTGGAGGAACGCGAGGACCGCGATGATCGAGTCCTCGCTGGACTCCTTCGAGGCCAGGATCTCGGTGGCGAACTTTGCTGCCGTCAGGGTCAGCTTGCGCGACGCAGCCGTGATCTTCTTGATCTTCGTCTGCCCGGTGTCAGCCGTCTGCTCGGTGTGGCGGCCACCGCGGGTGCGGGCCAGCGCCCGGGCCGGAATGTCGAACGTTGGCGTCGGCATTTCGACCTCGGGGAAGAGGCTCAGCACCCGCAGCTGCAGGTTGACCCTCTCGATCAGACTGGCCGAGAGCTGGCGCGGGACGAACTCCTGCCCCTCGCCCGCCGTCTGGGTGTCCCAGGCCGCCTGCAGGGCCGGCAGGAACTGCGCTTTGTAGTACCTGCTGTCGCGGATGTCGAAGCCCCCTTCCGACTGACCGCGCATGATCGTGTTGAGCAGGACCAGGTTGTCGGACCGGGCCCGCAGATGGTCGATCGTCTCGACGTCACGCCGAAGCACAGCGGCGACGTCCGACGCCGGGAGCTCAAGCATCGAGACGAAACGCTGGCTCGGCGAGGCGCCCAGCAGCTCTTTCTCGACGTCGATCGGGTTGCCCTCGCCGTCGACGGCGACCGGGTCGGGGGTGTAGCCGCGGTGGGCCCGCGATTTGGAGACCGCCTCCGCGGCGATCTGCTCGACGGTCTCGCGATCGACGAGTCCTTCTTTCATCTCGGTGACCGCGGTGGTCAGCGCCGCAACGCTCCCCGCCACGTCCTCGAGCGTGGTCTCTTTCTCCTCTACCGGCATATTCAGTCCTCCTTGAGGGACTCGGTTACGTGATCGATCTGCTCGCGCATCTCGGCGAGCAGACCCTTGTTGTCATCGCCGTCACTGCCGGCGAGGTTCTGGTCGGGCGCCAGGTCCTCGGCACGACGTCCGCCGCGAAGGTCCTTGACGAGTTGACCGACGGTGTTCTCAAAGGTGTCGACCCGGTCAGCGAGGCCGAGGGCGACCGCACGCTGGGCGCCGATGCAGCGGCCCTCGCCGTAGCCGTTTCGGACATCGGAGACCGAGGCGCCGCGGCCCTTGGCGACGTCAGCGACGAACATGTCGTAGACCTCGTCGACACCCTCCTGGATCGCGGCCTTCGCCTCGTCTGAGAGCGGTTCGTAGGGGTTGCCCTCGGTCTTGTACTTCCCGGCGCTGATCAGCGTCGTGGTGACACCCAGGCGCTCATCCCATTTGCTGAAGTCTTCGTGCACACAGAAGACGCCGACCGAGCCGACGTCGCCACTGGGGGTGACGATGAGTTCTTCGGCCTGTGAACCGATCCAGTACGCCGCCGACGCGGCGAGCGTGTTGGCGATCGCCACCACGCGCTTGGATTTGGTCGCGGCCCTGACATCGGCGGCCGTCTCCGGTACCAGGTCGACGCGCCCCCCGGGCGAGTCGATCATAAGCAGGATCGTCGAGATCTCCTCGCTGCCGACCGCTTCGCGGAGCGCTTCGCGGAAGGCCTGCAGGCCGCCGCCGCCGCCGAAAAGCATGCTCATGAAGGAGCCCCGGGGGGTGATCATGCCCTGCAAAGTGATGATCGCGATCCCGCCCCCGGTGTTCGCGCCCAACGACCTGGCCGCCTCAATCTCCGGTCGCTCCTCGCCTGCGGCGACGCTCTCTAGCTCGGCGCGGACCTGCGCCTCAGTGAGGTCACCACGGCCGTAGCGGGTGAGCAAGGGGAGGGCCTCGGGCGCGATGCCCCAAACGCTTTGTCGCGGATCAGGACGCATGTTCGTTTTCTTCCTCCTGTGGTGACGGCGTGGGTTCCGGAGTCGGCTGCGGGATCTGGCTCGCCGTCTCGGTCGGGAGGTTCTCTTTGTCCCGGACCTCCGAGCGATGCATCCAGCCGGACTTCGGATCGAGGGCGAGGCGGTAGTAGGTCGCGCGTTGCTGTGCGTTCGGCTGTAGGAGCCCATCGCGCAGGAACTCGCAGAAGAAGGTGTTTGCCTGCGGGAAGAGGTCGCGGTCGTTCGATAGGGCCTGCTCGACCTTCTTCAGCGGGTTCTGCAGGGTGAAGGTGAGAAACGCCTGCATGTCGTCCTGGCGGTTCCCGTAGGTGAGCGAGTCACCGGTCTTCCCGCCGAGCAATGACGCCGGCATATTGAAGAAATCGGCGACATCGGCTCGGTTGGAGGCATGGAGTTCGACGAACTGCACGTCCTCAAACGGCATCGTGAAGGTCTCGAATTTCGCACCGGCGTCGAGGATCGCGATATCGCGTTTGCGCTGATGGCGCTCTTTCCACTCCTTGCGCATCCGGTCGCGGACATCCGGGTCTTTGATCTCCTGGTCCGTCTGAAGGGCGCCGGCGGGGATCGCGCCTTCGTCAAAGGTGTTGACGCCGTGCCGGCGCATCGAGAGACCCAGCTGCAGGGTTTCCCGGGCGAGGCCGATCGGCGAGAGCCCGGTGTAACCGTCGATCGTGAACAGCGGGACGTAGATCAGCTCAGCCTGGCTCCAGATCTTCGGCCCACCTGTCGACCTCGTCTCGTGAAATAGGAGACTGCCGTCGCCGCGGCGTTCAATCCGCACTCGCCAGGGGTCGAGAATATGCAGGGCCACGACTCGACTGCCGACAAACTCTTTCCCTATGAAGGCTTTGCCCCAGCTCGCCAGGTGGTTGAAGTAGAGGGTCCAGAATTGGACTGCGTCCTGACCGGGGTTCGGTTTGTCGTGCAGCAGCGAATATGAGGGATGGGAGGTCGCACGTTCGCTGCTTCCATCTTCGAGCCGGCGATAGGGAATCAACGGCATCGACCCCGGCGTCTCAGACGAGAGCCGGATCGCTTTGAAGACGGCCGGGAGCGTCAGTGACTTCTCGACGGAGATCGGCCCGGAGAAACCGTCGCCTTCTTCGTACATCCCTTCGAAGAGCCGCTCGACGACCGCGCCGCCGCCAACGTTCGCCTGAATCCCGGCCCCGCGGGCGAGCCGGCCGACCAGGCCCACTACTTCTCACCGCCGCGGTCGTACAAAACCGAGAGGACCCCGAGTGCGACCCCGGCAGCCAGGAGTCCAGCGAAGAGGCTCACCGATGCAAAGGCTCCAACGACACATCCGCAGCCGGCGACGAAGGTGACGTCGGTGCCGCGATTGCGAAGTCGCAGAGCGGCGGCCTTTAGAGAAGTGCCACCTCGGACGAAGGCTCCTCGGAGGTGCCCCCGGATTGCGCTTCCTTTGCTCGCCTCTCCCATATGGATTCCTCCTCTCCTTTTGCGGCCCCCCAGCGCGCGATCGTGCACGCGACCAGCGGGGTGATGTCAGTGGTTGACTTCTTCCGGCCCCAGGCCGACGCTTCGCCGAGCGGGCGCTCGGCCGCGCCAAAGACCGCTTCGTCGAGCTCGGGTTGACCGCCCTGCCGCATCGTCTTCTGCGGGACCGCGTCGTAGAAGTTGCCGCAGGCCTCCGCGTACTCGGCAGTTGAGACGACGGTCACTTCAAAGCCAAGCTTTTCTTCGACCCCGGGGATCAGGGAGGCGGCCTGGCTACGGCCGTCGACGAGGATGCTTCCCTCGGTCACGCCGTGGCGCTTTGCCAGCTCGCCCAGCCTGCCGGCGAGCCAGCCCGTCCCGCGGCGGCGTTCGATCAACTCGACGTGCATGAGGCCATCAGGGCGATACCCGGCAGCGCCGATTGATGCCCATGCCCGGTCCGGCGAGACATCCCAGGCGAGGACCGGCGGCCCGTCGATCGAGCGCTCCCCGTAGCCACGGTCGAAGATCGCCGCCCACTCGTCGCGGTCGAAGAGCTCGTCATCCGAATCTGCGTCAAGATCAGGCCAGTCACCGACTCCGAGGCGCTCGACGGCGAAGTTGCGAGCCTTCATCGTCTTCCGTTCGGCCTTGATGAACTCTGGAGAGATCCGGATGCCGAGGCCCGGGTTGGCGGCAACCCACGCCTCCGGGTCGTCGAAGAGGTGTTCGGCGTCGTCAGGGGAAAGCTCTTTGCCGTCCTCCATGGGGGGCAACCCCCAGCTCATCCACATGAGGCGGAGGTCGGCGGCGGTGAGGCCGCGCTGCCGCAGGCCAGCGAAGACAAGGCCGTGCTCGTGCTGGAGCTGATTGACCGCTGAGCCCGTGTACCAAAGCTGGGGATTTGGGCGCGCCGATAACAACGGCATCAGGTCGCCGAGCAGATCCTGCGGCAGGATCATCGGCTCGTCGAAGTAGATGACATCGCCGGTAAGCCCTCGACCGCCGCCGCCCGCCCGGGTCCGGAAACCGATCCGGCGGTCTCCGAAGAGCTCGATGCCCTCCTCTCCATGCGATTTCGAGATCCGCTTGACCTCACGCTCGAAGTCGGGCACTTCTTCGATCACCCGCTGGAGTCGGCGGAAGGCCTCGAGGCTCGTGTCGAAGCGATGGGCGGAGTAGATCTGCACCTTCTCGCCGAGGAGGAACAGGCCGGTCAGCTGGCGGCCGAGGATCACCTCGCCCTTGCCGTTCTGACGCGACACCTCCAGGGCCACCTCAAGCGCTGACCAGGTGCCGTCGGTGCGTTCTCCAAGTGAGCTGCACAGAGCGGTCGCCTGCCACTCATCAAAGTGAACGCCGGCCAGCTCGCAGACCTCGAGTGCTTCCTCTCCACACGACGAAACGGACGGCGGAACCCAGAAGGATCTAGGCAGCTGCGCCCCGCGCAGCGGCTTCCTTCTCTTCGCGTTCTTTCCTGAGCTGCTCAAGCCTGCTCCCGCCCTTCACCTGTGGCGGCGCCTGCTCGCGCAGCGTGTCCATCGTCTGTCGCAACTCCTTCACGCAGTAGGACTTCGCAGTCGCCGAGTTGTACGGGTGGTCGAGCTCGAAAGCCATGCTGAGAGCCGCGGCAGCAAGGGCGGAGTTGGCGACCCGCGGGTCGCGCTCGCGGATTTCCTCCAGCTCGGCTCGCGTCGCATCGACGACTTCGGTCCCGCCGGCGTCGGCGATCGGCAGATCCCCGAAAACCTCCTCGGCCCGGTCGACGTGCATTTCCACCAGCACGTACAGCCCGTTGCGAAAGACGCTGACGACCCGCGCGTCGGGTCGATCCTCCAGCTCGGCCTTCTTGGCTTCGATCGCCTCGATCACCGCGGCGCGGTCGCGCATCTTGACCGCATCCTCGATCCCGAGCTTGCGCGCCTTGTCGTTCAGTTGGTCGCGGGGGAGCTTCTTGAGGGCGGGCAATCGCTACCACTCCCTCGAGTTCCAGCGCCGACGGCGACCCGCCGTGGCGCGGTTGCAACGGACATGCTCGGGGCCCCGATACTTAGAGCGATCCTCGTCGTCGTGACCGAGATCCCAATCTTCACCCGGGGTGATCGGGTCGCCACATCGCCAACACCGAGCCCCGCCGGAGTCCACCACCAGGGCCACCTTTTTCCGAAGCTTTTGGTGGGCACTTCCGTAGCCTCGGGCACTGGTCTTCCCCTTTAGCCTCCCCCTCCCCCTCAGATACTGCGATTCGGGGAGAGAAAAAGGTGACTGCGTGCGGGTCAAAGAAGCCGCCCCTCCAAAAAAACTCGGTAGGGGGACGGCGGCAGATTTGCCGGTCAGGCTCCCAGGTCCAGGACTTCCTGGGCAAGTCGCTGGACAGCCAATTCGCAGTAGCGCTCCTCGAGCTCGATCCCAATTGCTTTCCGGCCGAGCTCCTTGGCTGCAACCAGTGTCGTGCCGCTGCCCATGAACGGGTCGAGGATCACGCCGGGCGGACAGCGTTCGAGTAGGTGGCGCATAAGGGCGACAGGCTTGGGCGTCGGATGGTCCGGCCGATCCACCGATTGCGAGCTGAGGCCATCGAAGCGAAGCACTGAGGCTTGCCGCCGGCCAACCCAGCCCTTGCCCCTGACGTAGATCTCCTCGTGGCTGGGCCCCCAAGGCAAGCTGGTGTCGCCCATGCCCGGCGAGTCGCCCTTGTCCCACACCAAGAGCGCTCGACACTGCGGCCGGCCCGCCCGCCAGGTGCCGAACACGAGCGCAGGCCGATCGCCCCAGCTCTCGAGCATCGAGTCGCGCAGTGCGGTGTCTTTGTCGCCGAGCACGGTCTCCGACCGCTTGCTCCGGTAGCTCATGCCGTACGGCGGGTCGGTGACGATGACATTGACGTCGAGGTGAGGGACGATCTTGCGGCTGTCGCCGTGGTAGATCGCGATCCCGCCCTCGTCGTAGTAGGGCGAGAAGGAGTCCGAGGGTGAGCGCATAAGCAGACCTCCGTCTGCCGGACGCCTGCGGTGTTCCGGTGGGCCATGCCCCCCGGCGATCGCCGTCGCGCGGGGGGCGCTTAGCAAGACCCCCGATGTCGGCAACGCCAGCCAGGCAACCGAGCATCGGGCGAGGTGAAGGACCGCAGCATCGACCGCCCGTCGAACGCCGTCCAATCACCGAGGAAGCCAGCCTTTGCGCACGGGGATCTGTCCACCGTGCCGCACCCGTTTGGGGGTCAAGGCTGGCGCATTCGGAATACTGGCCGCTGCGTCGGACGGCAATCATGCCGCTCTCTCCAGCTTGCGTTCAGCCTTGGCGATTCGCTCCTCGATCACACGCAGGTCGCCGCTGATGTCGACGTGGCGGCCACGGCTGTTTGCCCGTAGCCGAGCGAGGCGGATCTCAAGAGGCTGTTCCTGTTCGGCTATCCGCTCGGATCCGACCTCGAGCAGGAACCGCTGATGAGCATCGCTGCTGGCGCGGGTGCCCATCACCACTCGATGTGGGATCACCTCGGGCTCCGGTGGCTCGCCAGCGTTCTTGTGAGCCGGGCTCCGATCCTCCTCCTCGATCGTGTCAATGGTCGGCGGCGACTCGTGGAAGACGTCCTCGTTGAGACCGAGGGCGCGCTTGGGATCGGAGGTGTAGCCGTCGCCGCTGGCTGGGAGTAAGAGGGCGCGGTCTGCGTGATGCGGGTAGCGCGTGAAGAGCGCGATCCAGCTCCGCTTTCCCTCGTGTTTGGTCCGCTCGATTCGGGTGATCTCGATGGTGCAGCTGCGCAACCCGAGGATCTGGCCAACCTCGACCGGACAGGCGTCGTACTTGGACTCCATAGGCCAGCTCAGCGTCGTCAACTCGCCTTCATTGATCGCCTGGCGCTTTCCCGCTAACGGATCGGTGGGCTTCATCGCGGGTACTCCCCTGCGGCGTAGCGGCAGGGGCCAGCGAGAGAGCGCCTGGTCGAGCCAGCACCGCCTACGGCGGCGTTCACCGCTGCTCCCTCGCTGGCCCCTGCCTTTTCACCGCGCTCCGGCATTAGGCGGCGTCGGCCTCCCCGGCCTTCGCATCAGCGACTACGGTGTAGGTGCGACCGTCCTTCTTGACGCGCCCCTCCTTTTCGAGATCTCCGAGGATCCGGTAAAGGTGGTTGGGCTTCACCTTCATCTTGGTGGCGATGTTGGAAGCGGCGATGCCGGGCTCGGCCTCGATCAGCTCGACGACCCGGTCGTATTGCGTGCTCTCCTGTTCGGCGGCTTCGGCCTCTTCAGCGGCGGCCTTCGCTCGCTCCTCTGCTTCCTTCGCCTGCACGGCGAGACGTTTGGCTCGCTCGACAGCCTCTTTGCGACGCTCCTTGACTTTCTTCACCGCGGGTGCGGGCAGGAGGCCTAGCCGCTCCGCTATGTCGTCGACCATGACGGTGACGTCGAGTGGATCGCCACTGTGTGGTCCCTGGAGGGCCCATCCGTGTCCGATGCTGCCGAGCACGTGGGTGCGAGCAATTGCCACCCGAAGGACGACCTTCAGGCACTCACCCGGCGTTTTGGCCGCAGCCAACTCTTCGGCGACGACTTTGTCTGGGAAGCGTTCAGCATCTTCGTCGGCGCCCCAGCTGTAAGTGTCGGGTGCCAACTCGCCGAGACCGGCGGCAATCACTTCGGCACTCGAATCCTCGTCGCCCAGTGCCATGGCGCAGACGAGACGGATTACGTCGAGGTCCGTCGGTTTCGGGTTCTTCAGCGCTGCCAAGCGATCGCCCAGCTCGGCGTTGGATTTGGCAAACGTCGCCGCCTCTCGCTGGCGTTTCTTCTCCTCCTGCTCCCGCTGCTTGGCGGCATCACCGTTCGGCTCGACTGAACCGCCCGGGGAGCCCTGCTGGGCGATCAGACGGCGCGCCTCTTTGTCCATGGCCGGGATCTTCAGCTTGGCCAGCTCGAAGGTCAGCTCGGGATCGGTGATGAACCGGGCGGTCCGTTTGCTGCCCCAGCGCTCGAAGGTGAACTCGAGCAACGACCCCGCCTGCTTGGCCGCCTCCGCGTCCTTGTCACCGAAGTGGAAGAGCGGTTTGTTGTACGACGGGGTGGGGATGCCCTCCCAGAGCTTCTTGAGCTTCTTGCGGAAGTCGCTGTCGACGCCGATAGCGTTCGGGTGGATCTGCTCGTGGTCGTGCGCCGCAATCTGCTGGAGACCTACTTCGGACGCCACCGATTCGAGCGCCAAGCCCACCTCGTTTTTGTCAGCGAGACCGGCTAGGTCGCGCTTCTCGACGATCCGCTCGACCGCCGTCGCTCGCACCTTGGCGATCGCCGCCAGGTGGACCACTGCCTCTAGAGGCAGCTCACCTGCGTTGACCAACGCCTGCAGACTCTCGGGCACGTCAAGAATCCGTTCGCGGTTGCGGGCCGAGCGCTCGGACATCGCCATCGCGTCGGCGGCGTCTTTCTGTTTCATCTTGAAGTCGTCGCGCAGCACCTTCAGGGCCCTGGCCTCGGCGACCGGCGACATTTCCGCCCGGGCGCGGTTCTCCGCGAGGGCGGCGAGAAAGCGCTGCTTCTCGTCGAGGGATGCGTCGACCTCCGCAGGAACGTCGATGCCAAGCTCCAGCGCCACGGCGTGACGGCGGTGGCCGAAGATGATCGGGAAGACGCCCTTGTCGTCGGCGGGGCCGACCTTGATCGGGCTTTCGATGCCGCGCTCGGCAATCGATGCCTTCAGGCTCAGGAACGCCTCGTCGTCGCGAGAGAAGTCCCCGCGGGGGTTGAAGCCTGCGACCTCGGCGATCTTGTCCGCCGGGATCAGCTGCAGCTCGCGCTCTTTGGTTGCAGTGCTCATGGATGTCTCCTTGCTACCGGCAGGTCTGCCGGTCGTTGGTTAGTGCCCGGGGAGCCGGCCGAAGCCGACCCCCCGGAGGACGTGGACTGCGCCTGGGTCACTTCGCGGGCGTCCCGCTGAAGACGCGGTCTTTGAAGCGGTCGCTGAGGCGAGCGGCGATGCCGTCGAGGGCATCGCGGACGATGCGCTCAGGCTGCTCGAGCTTGTAGCCGAGGGCGACGGTCCCGGCCCTGATGCGCCAGCGGAGCCGCGCCGTCACCTCGACCTTTTCGCTTCCGACGAACGGCGCGATCGCCAGCTTGAAGACCTCGGGAATTGCCAGATCGCCGTGCTGGCCGGCGGTGGCCTCGATCTTCTCGTCGTACTCCATGGTGACCGCGCCGTTGGCGAGCTTGACCCCAGAGCGGAATTTCGCCTCAGTGGTTCCCTGGAGGGTCGAGGCGATCTCCAGCAGATCGGCCGCGTCCGGTTCGGCGATATCGGGGAGGCCGTCCTGCAGGCGCTCGGCGAACGTCTCCTGGTCGAAGTACTCGCCGTCGCCCTTGGTCCAGAGGGTCCACTCCTCCGTCTCGATCAGGGTCAGCTCGGCGCGGTGCTCGCGCCAGGCCGGGGAGTCCTTGGCGTGGTCGTCGAGGACGGCAACGACCTTGCCCTCGGTCGGATGCACCCAGACGGTCGAATGGTCGGCGTCCTGGTGCTTCTCGACGTAGGCGATCAGGCTGTCGACCGTGGCGGGCTCGAAGACGCCTCGGGAGCGCAGCGGCCTCTCCCGCAGCTTCTCGGTGTCGATCAGGACGGCGTTACCGCCGGGCGTGACCACCGCGTAGTCCTTCTCGAGGTCGAGCTCTCGCAGCTCGACCGCCCGCTGGGCAACCGCGATGACCTCGGCGGCCCCGGTGTTGTGATCGTGTTCGCTCATGGCGTGGTGAGTCCTTTCGTGCGTAGTTGGCGCGTCAGCTCTTGCTGGCGTCGCGTAGGGGAAGCTCGGCCTGGCGCGGGTCGCGGCGCGACAGGTTTCCGGTGCGGTCGCTGAAGAACAGCGAGGGGTCGGGGTCCGCCTGCGGGGCCTTGACCTTGACCTCGTCGGTGACGACGACGGCGCCGCCGATGTCGGACGGCGCGACCTTGATCTTGATCTCCAGCGTCCCCGTCTTCTGGTGCTCGAGGACCGCTGCGACGATCTCCGCCAGGCCCTCGCCCAGCTCGTTGTGTAGGCCAGCTGCACGGTGCTCGTGCAGGAACGCCCCGAAGGGCTTGGTTGCGGTCTCAGTCGCGGCCTCGGGCTCCGGGGCCGATTGAACTGCTGCGTTGGGTTCAGGCATGTGCCGTTCCTCTCGGGTTGGTGTCGATGCAGGTCGGGGGGAAGTCGGTGTACGTGCGCCCGTCGAGCAGGCGCCCGTTGGAGCCAGGCCGCGGTCCGCCGTTCTGCTTGTGGAGGAAGGCGGTCCCGGCCTCAGCGCAGGCGTCGCGAAGGTCGAGCGCCCAGTCCGAGTCGAACCGGCGATGGCCGGGGCCCGACTCGCCGCCCGTGATCAACCAGTCGATGCCGTGCAGATCAAGGCCTCGCTCCCGCAGGAGCCCACGGTCCTGCCACACGTACCAACCGGGACCGGCCATCGTGCTCGGGTGCATCGGCACCAGCGGGCCCAGCAGCGGCTCCGCGCTGATGAAGCGCACCGCCGCCGGCGCCGCCCGGAGCAAATCGGCGCGATCGACGAACCGCCGGTTCTCGATCGTGACGCCAAGCCAGACGTTCGGGTAGCCATCGCCCCAGTCCTCGGGCAGGCACTCGGCGATGCGCTCGGGCCGCTTGGTGAGGATCTGGTACGTCGACTGCGGGGTCCGCCGGATGATCTCCCAGGCTTCGCGGCGAAGATCGTCGGCGGATGGGTGGAACCAGTCCGACCAGCTGCAGGTGAAGACGAGGTGGCGGCCCTTCTCGGCGATGCAGCGCTCGCGCTCTTTCGCCCACTTCGTATTGCGGACCGGCGCGTAGAAGGTCGGGTCGGCGGCGCGGACGACCGTGTACGGGTCGCGGCCGTAGCGGAGCTGGTCGCGGAACATGTAGCACTTCGCGCAGCCCGGGCTGACTTTGTCGCAGCCGCGCCAGGGGTTCCAGGTGGAGTCGGTCCACTCGATGACGGATCGCTCACCCATTCCAGGGGCTCCAGTCGTCGGAGTCGGCGGCCTTGACGACCGCTTCGGCGTCAGGCGTCTCGGTCAGTGCAGTCGCGCCGGCCCAGAGCGCGTCGACGGTCGCCGGGTCCGCGGGCTCGCCACCAAGTTCGTAGCCACCGGGGCCGCCGGCGACCATCGTGCAGCGCCAGCCGTCCTCACCAAGCTCGAAGAGTCGCTCGACGCCGGCGGGATCGCCAACAGTCGCGATGAGGTGAGGCCAGGCCTCGATCGCACCGTGGGGGTTAAAGCTGACTTCGACGCGCTCGGCCATGGGTGGCTCAGGCCCCGTCCCCGCGAGCCAGGCGGAAGTAGCGGTGGGTCTCGGGTCCGACCTGCTCCTCCTTGACGAAGGTGACCAGGCCCTTCCCCTCCAGCACGCCGAGGTGGTAGGTCAGGTGGTTGGTGGTCGAGTCCAGCGACTGGGTCAGCTCGGCCGTCGACACGTCGCCCTTGCCCTCCAGTGCCTCGAGCAGATCGAGGCGGGTCGGGTGGGTTTCGGCCTCGGCTAGGCGCTTGTAGTCGATCACTGTCGGTCTCCTCGGTTGGTTGACGGATCGGGGCTCTCGCCCGAACGGGCGCTAGCGGCAAGGAGGTCGCCAGCGCCCGTTCCGGCGAGCGGTTGCGGTTGCTGTTGTTCGAGCCCTGCAGCTGCGCCAGCCCCCGAAGGGGACGCGGCGGCGAGCGTCCGGCGCTGGTCGGCGAGGGTGCGGTAACGAGCGGCCGGCGGCGTAAGTGCCCGCAATGGCGGGATCGACCAGCCGCCGAGGCGGCGGACGACGACCCGGCAGACACCGTCGGCCATCGTCACGACCTGGATGTCGATGCGGGGGTCGTCGCGCTGGAGGCGCCGAGCGGCGGCGAGGCGGCGGCGGTGCAGTTGTCGGAACCTTGCAGCGTGCCACCCCCCGAAGGGGGCGACGGTGACCCAAGACGGGCGGGCGGCGTCGAAGAGAGCGAGTGCGAGTCGGGTGCTCTGAAGCTGGTCGCGGAGTCGGCGGAAGTCGCCCTTGATCTCGATCTTGAGAGTGCCGGTCTTCACGAGGCTGGCATCTCCCGCGGAGCGACCCGCTGGTAGATCGGCGAGGCGTACAGGTCGCCGTCGAACTTGCGCTGGGCCTCGCTCTCGAGGCCCCAGTCGGCGAGGAAGTCGAAAACGAAGGCAGGTAGAACCGCGACCCTGAGCGTCAGACCCGGGGTCGAGTGGCTGTCGAAGCGACGATGGTGTCCGGTGCAGCCGGGACCGCCGTTACGTGGATCCCATTCAGCCAGCTCGACCAGGTCGGCGACGTCGAGGGCATCGATCGCACCGTCGGCGAAGGCGTCGGTGGTCAGCTGGTGCCCCAGCGCTCGACGGAGTTGCTGGCGGCCGATGAAGTGGAAGGCCTCGAGGTCGCCGGAGCAGGGTCGGTCGAGCGGGTCGAACTGCTTCAGCCAGCAGGCCGGCCCGCCGTCGTAGAGGCGCATCGGCATATTGCGCGATTCCGGGCCGACGGAGGTGAAGAACTTCAGCGACTGCTCGCGGAAGGCCTCGGTCAAGTCCGGCGGCGGCGTCGGGCGCTTCACTTGCCGACTCCAGCCATCGCAGGTAGCTCCGCCAGGGAGTCGGACGTGTGACCCAAGACGCTGCCTTTGTTGTGCAGGCGACGGGTGACATCGGGGTGCAGTTCCTCATACACCGACAGGTCGTGCAGGGAGCGCATCATCCTCTGGCCGCGCTTGAGCAGCTGGTCGAGCTCGCCGAGTTCGCGCAGGAAATCGTCGCTGGGGCGAGGCATCAGCCCTCCCCCCCGATTCGGTCCTCGTCCTCAAGGTTTTCGTCGAGGACGCGGCAGTAGTTCTGCGCGCAGTGGGCGTGCATCCAGCCAACGCCGCCGTCGACCTCGGAAATGAAATCGATCTTTGGACGGATCGGGTGCGGGCAGAGCTTGCAGCGGCCGGGCTCTTTCGCGACGATCGCCGGTCCGTGCGAGTGGCGCCTCAGCTGACGCATGGTCATGCCGCCTCACCCCCGTTGCCGGCGATCACCGTGAAGCCGACTTTGCGGGGCTGCTCGGGCTCTTGCTCGATCCGGCGGATAGCTCCGTCGACAAGGATCTTGCGGGGCTCCTGCGGACCCGCCCTCCCCTCGGTCAGCTCTCCATTCAGGACGCGCTCGAGTTTGGGCAGGCCGGCTGCCGGCAATCCGCCGTAGAGCAGCTGCTCGCGGTTGCGGGCAATGAAGGCCTCGTACTTGTTGCGCAGCCGGGCCTCGTCGCCGCCATCGCCAAGGACGATCCGGTCGATCCCCACCTGGCGAACAAACGCGGCGATGAGGGGCGACGCCTGATCGAGGTGGGCCTGTCGCTCGTCGGAGTAATGCCAGCCTTTCTCGCTGTCGTCCTCGACGATCAGGTCGGACGGTTTGTGCAGCGCTCGGCGGATCAGACGCAGGGCCTCGAAGAACTCCGGGGCATCGGTGATCAGGTCGGCGAGCCGGCCGCGGATCACCCCGCCGGTCGGCGGGAATCGCTCGCCGTCCCGGTAGAAGGTCTCGATCGCTACCAGGACCTGACTGGCAGGAAAGCTGTCGAGGTCGCGCCGGTACTTAGCCAACGCGGACTCGGGCTGCAGCTGGTGCGGCCAGTTTTCGGCGAGAAGCGCCACCACCCGATCCCACTCGCGATCGTTCACGGTGACTCCTCGACGGCGTCGACGTCGATCACTTCGTCACCGCGGCGTTCACGGACCCGGCGGTCGGCGGGGTGCTCATCGGCAACTCTGCCGGTGCCTGCTATCGCCGCCCTGCTCTCTTGGAGGAAGAGCTGCCCGAACTTCTCGCGGAATTTGGGCAGCGAGCGGATGTTGCTTTTCCAGAAGCTGTCGCCCTGGGACCAGCGGATCAGCCGCTCGGCTACGTCCTGGTCGCGCTCGTCGCGCTCGAGCATGAGTCGCTCGGCCTCAAGCCAGCCCTTGCCGACCGTTGGGCGTACGCCGTTCGGGTCGTTCTTGGCGATCAGATCGGCGAGGAGATTGGAGAGGCGACCCGGCGATGGCTGTTCGTCGTCGGGGTTACCTGACGGTTCCTTTGACGGTTCCCTATTAGGGGGGGTGTCGTTACTTGCACCCGGGGGGGTGTAGCCAGCTTCACCGGGGGGGTGCAGATCCTGCACCGGGTCCCGGGGAAGATCCTTCACCCCCCCGGGTGCAGAATCTGCACCGGGGTACGTGACGTTCTCCGGGTCGATTTCGAAGGCGACGAAATATGGGTGGTCGTCCTCGTACTCGCCGCTGAGACCAGGCAGCCTGACCCAATAGAGGGGCGGTCGATGCGTCTTGCCCTCCGCCGGAACGAGGATCGCCAGCTCGCCGAGATCGCCGCGCAAGGTGTCGATGCCGTTCTTGACGGCCCGCTTAGAAAGCTTCGCCTCCTTGGCGACCAGCCGCATCGAGGGGAAGCAGAGGCCGTTCTTATCGGCATGGTTGGCGAGAGAGATCGCCGTAAGCCGAGCGCCTTTGGTGGACTCGGAGTAGTCGAGCACTGCGCCGAGGGCCTGCACACTCATCGCGGCTGCTCCGGGTCGAGCTCCGCAGGCCCACATACCCGCATAAGCGCGAGTGACACAGCCGCCTGGTAGCGGTTGTCGGCGGCCGTGGCGTGGATCACGACGTAGGCCGCAGCGGCCTGGCGCTCCTCGGGACTAACGGCGCGGTCATAGACCTCGAGCGCGGAAGACAGGTCCAGGTCGTCTTCGCGCACCTTGATCGCCTTGCGGATCTCCCTTGCGAGACGCAGGCCGCGTTTGTCGATCACCGGCTCGCTCACGATCCGCCGCGCTCCGCCGCGTTGGCGGCGCCGTTGGCGCTGTCGCGGACCAGGCGCCCGTAGGACCGCATCGCGGCCACGTCGCCCATGTAGAGGACGCGGGCGACGGTCGAGGGCGGCCGACCGGGGATCCCAATCTGAAAGTCATGGATCAGCGTCGGCACCTTGACCTTCACTACGCCGGACGCGCCGTCGATCAACGCCGCTCGAATGACGCAGCTGTCGGCGAGGATCAGGTCGTCGTCGAGCGCGAACTGCTTGCGGATCGCCTCGCTGGCCAGCGCTGCCGCGTCGTCGGGGATGCGCTCGAAGGGCAGGTCGGTCGTCGGCGTCCCCATACAGGCGGCCCACTCGTCGAGCGTGTGATCGCCGCTACGACGACCGCAGGTGCCGCAGGATTCGTCGAGGCCTCGGACAGGCATCAGCTGGCACCGCCCATCTGCAGCTGTCCGCCAGTGGGCGCAGGCGTCACCACGCGCTTGATCTGTCGGGCCCGCAGGCGGCGATAGGTGATCCCCGCGGGCGGGTCGACGTCGACGACGCCAGCGGCGGGCTTCCCGGCGACAGGCGCTTCGAAGACCAGGCCGCGCACGTTGCACTCGACCACGGCTCCGGGCTGTAGGGCAGCGGTGTTCACAGGCTGCCCCACCACAGGTCTTCTTCAATCGGCCAGAGGCCTTGGGCCCCGCGATGCTCGATTGGCGGGTCGGCGGCGGCGAGGTTGTCCAGTAGGAAGGCGTAGCGGCCGACGTCGTAGTTGCCGAAGGCCCGCTCGTGCTCTCCGAACGCGAAGCCCGCCAGCTCCGGCAGTTCGCGCATCTTGGTTCCGAGCTGCGCCGTCGGCAGGCAGGCGACCAGGTCAGCGAAGGCGACGATGGCACCACGAGGAAGCTGTTCGGCAATCGTGACGCCGTGGCGGGCCAGGCCCTCGGCGTAGGGGTCAGCGGCCACGAACAACCGCAGGCCGTCCTCGTTGATGACCGGCGCGGCGAGGCCCTTCGCGGCGTGTATCGCGACGCGACCTCTGTACGGCGTCGACCAGCTGCGGGTCTCGATCCGCTTCTCCCCGAAGGCGACGAGCGAAGCCCAGGGCTGGGTGAGCGTCAGGCCTTTCACTCGCCCTGCTCCAGACCAAGCCGCTCACGGAGTTCATCGCGCAGCTCGTCCTCGGCGACCTTCACGGCGTCCAAGGCGTCCTGGTCGACGTGACCTTCGATCTTCCCCTCGATCAGCTCGTACAGTTCGGGAGGCGTCAGCGCCTCCAGCTGAGCCGTGATTTCGTCTGAGCCGAGGTGGTCGCGGATCGTCGGATGGGCTTCGACGAAGCCGCGGCGCCGGGAGTCGGCGGGCTTGGGCGGCGCCGTCTCCACCCCCATATCGATCACCTGTTGCTCGGTCAGCGCAACGCGCTCGAAGCGGATCGCCTCTACACCGACCAGCTGCCAAACCATTTCGCCGACGTCGTCGTTGAGCGTGTTGAACATGCCCTCGCCGCTCGGGTCGAAGTCGCCGACGTGCAGGACCGTCGTGAAGGCGCGGCTCTTGTTGAAGGCGACGCCGGCGCGGTTGGCCAGCTTGTGCTTGGCCGTCACCGAGTCGTAGCCGCCGCCGCTCGACACCCGCACCCCGTAGGGCTGGGCGATTTCCCGCATCAGCGGCACCATGCCCGCGGCCTCGCACCAAAGCTCGAGGACGCGCGGCTGCCCAACGGTCCGGTCCTTCTGGAGGGCGTCGATCCAACCCTCCAGGCTCTCGGTGAAGTCGTCGGCGTCCGAGAAGCTCTCCACGACGTGGGACTTGCCTCGCTCGTCGCGGATCCACGAGAACGGGATCAAGGTGTCGACCTTGATCGCGATTTCCTGCGCCTCCTTGAACGTCTCGGCGTTGCCGCCGTCGATCAGGTCGATGATCTGGCGCTGGTAGGCCCGGCGGCTCCGGGCCATGTAGCCGATGAGGCTGCTGTAGGCATTCTCGGTCTTCGAGTAGGAGTACTCGGCGACCAGCCGGTAGAAGACCTGGCGGACCGTCATGGGTCGCTCCCAAGCCTTGTACTCGACCAGCACCGCCTTGGCGGCCTTGATCACGCTGGCGCTGTACTTCTGCGGCTTGTAGGGCTGGTAGCCGTGGATGCTCACCAGGCCGCCCCACCCTTCGCCTTGAGCGCCCGGCGACCCTCGTCGCGGCGGGTGGTGTCGGCGCGCAGTTCAATCCCCCGCAGCTGTGCCGCGTTCCGAAGGTCTTGCCGGCGGGCGCCCCGGAGAAGGCCGACGACGCAGCCGGCGCCGATGATGATGGCGAGCACCGTCACGAGCGCCGGTCCTCCGCTTCCTGGCGCCGCCGCCGGATGCCGCCGTGGGCGACGACGAAGCCGGTCGCGATCGAGCCCGCGACCCAGGCGACGAGGACGAGCAGGACCGGGCTCATCGGCTCCCCCAGATCTTCCCGAGGAGGAGCGCGGCCCCGCTGATGCCGATGAAGCTGTAGCCGCCGAGGACCAGGTAGATCACGAGCGGCCTTCCGTGTCCGCCGACCCGAGTAGTCGCACTTCCCAAGGAGCCAGCTCCCGCATCTCGGTCTCCAGGAAGCCGCACGGCTCCGGATCCAGCGCTACCCGCAGGAGACCGTTGCGGGTGATGTAGGCGACCTCGCCCCGCGCTCGCTCTCCCGATAGTTCTTGAACCCGGTCGCCCTCGCGGATTGGCCGCGGCCGTTCCACGCGGCCCCTCTTGGTAGCCGCCGGTGCGCTCATTTGGAATCTTCCTCAGCGCACACAAGCGGGACCATCGACTCGGCTGGCACCGTGGGGCCGGTCCCGTCCTCGCACAGCAGCAGGTAGAGCCCGCCCCTCGGGATCACGGCTTTGACTCGAGGCTGGCTCTTGACGGCGAGGACGTCGCCGGAGCGGACCTCCCTGGCGGGAAGGCTGAGGGTTGCGGTCATGCGACGCCGTTCCTCTTCTTCCACCAGTAGTTGCCTTCGCTTCGGCAACGCCGGCAGGCCCGCCGGTTCCCGCCCGCGACGCAGGTGTTGCCCGACGTCAGCTCGTGACCCTTTGGACAGTGCGTCGCGTGTCGCTGCTTTTCGGCCGCGGCGAGCCGGTCGAGTAGAGATTCCTTGGCGGCGGCCTCTTGGCTGATGCGGGCCTCGTCGCTCTCCCGAGCAGCTTCTTCGCTGGCAAGCTCCAGGGTGCCGAGCAAGCCCGGCAGCTGGGTCGCATCGAGCGAGACGTCCTCGATGATGTTGCCGTAGGTGCTGACGATCCCCAGCTGCACCGCGGGCGTCCAAATGCAAGGCCTGACCAGCACCGAGCGTCCGCCAGCAGCCGGCGTCTTGTAGCCGTCCATCACTCCCCCTCCGTTGATGGACTCCCCCCCAGCAGGGGACATCGTCGGAAGGGGCGCGGAGCTACAGTCGCGCGTCATTTATCTGACGCAGAAACCCCCGAATTTAGGCGCGAAAGAAACGCTGCGTTATGACAACGCAGACTTCTGGTAGTTATGTAAACCCGAAGGGCAGGAGCGGTGGAAACCGGGCGGAAGGCCGCCACCGGCCCGCCGCCCGTCCCCCGCCACCAGGTCAGCCGGCGGCGTCGATCGCCTGTTCGAATTCCTCAGGCGTGCTGAGGCTGCCGAGCAGTTCGATGCCCTTGGTGTTCGGCCCTTTGATCGCGAATGACGGCGTCCCCGTGAAGCCGAAGGTCTGCGCCTGTTCGGTCGTCTTTTCGACCTCACCGGTCAGCTTCTTGCCAGTCCGTTCCTGGTTCCACTTGGCGATGTCCTTGACCCCGGAGCCCTTGGCCACGGCGGTGAGGAATTCGTCGTCCGCGTAGCCGGAGTTCTCCTCGCCCTGGTTGCGGTAGAAGAGCTCCAGGTAGTTCCAGCCACGACCCTGTTCGCCGGCGGCGAGCGCGGCGGCCCCGGCCGGCGCCGACTGTTCGCCGATGATCGTGAAGTTCTTGAAGACGATCCTCGCTTCGCCGCTGTCGACCTTGTTTTCGATCACCTGCGGCAGGATTTCTTCCGAGTAGGCTTTGCAGACCGGGCACTGCAGGTCGCCGAACTCGATCAGTTCGACCTTGGCATCGGTCTTGCCGAGGACCATGCCGTTCTGCGGCACCCCGCTGACCAGCGAGTCGACCGCGCTGACTTCCTTCAGGTTCTGGGCGTCGCCGCCGCTGCTGCCACCGCTGTTGACGACGATCAGCACCACCACCGCGACGATCACCAGGAAGACCGCTCCGGCCCCGAACTGGAGCAGCCGCGTGCGGCGCTCCCCGGCGTCGACCTTCGTTTCTTCCTGCAGTCGCTGTTCGCGACGTTTCTCCCGCTCCCGCTTGTTGCTCATCGGTCCTTCCTGTCTAGTTGCCGCTTCAGGCCTCTTCAGGCACCGCGGCGGTCGTGGTTCCGGCGTAGCCAATCAGGCGAGTGGCGTTCAAGAGGAAGAGGATCGTCATCAGCACCGCGCTGGCCACGCACCACTGGCAGATCGCTTCGATCTTGAAGATCTCCAGGTAGGTCAGGTAGACGCTGAAGCCGAAGCCGCCGAGCGCGACCGCGAAGCCGCCGAAGCGCGCGAGGTCGTTGGCGAAGAAGGCGCTGACCAACAGCAGGACATAGCCGACGATCCCGAAGACGGCGACGTTGACCCCGGCGATGTGCGAGTAGGAGCTGTTGGCGACCGTCTCGCAGCCACCGCCGCCGGCCAGGCAGGTCGGGGCGCCGCCGCCGGAGTCGGCGATCGTGATGTAGGTCGCCACACCGATCCCCAGGGCCGCCACGAAGGCGATTATTCGCCGCAATCTGGCTTCGGTCGGAAATTTCATAGCGATCACGATAAAGCCTCTGCGTAAAAGGAAGCTATCTCCCGTGAGAGCCGGCCTCCCTGCCAGGCGAGCGGCGACTCCTCTGGCCCCTCGCTGATCAGCCGCGCCCGCGGCAGCCGCTCCGCGTAAGCCACCGCGGCCGCGTAGGGGTGGCCGGGATCGGCGTCGTCGTGGCTGGCGACGACCAGGGTCGGGACGTCGAGGCCCTCAAGCTGCGCTAGGGACTCGAACGGCCGTGAGCGCGGCACCTCGCGCAGCGCCTCCACCAGTGCTTCCGGGTGGCGGTGCAGGAGCATGCGCGCGCGGGTGAAGCCGAGCACCGAGTCGCGCCAGGCCGGGTCGATCCTCTGCTCGGCGCCGATGTACTCGACGAAGCCGTCGACGCCACCGCTCTCCAGCGCCGCCGCCAGCCCGTCCCAGTACTCGAGCGAGGCCGGCGAGATCTCACCGAGGTAGACCGGCCCGATGACGACCAGGCCGGCCAGCCGCTCGGGGTGCCGCAGCGCGTAGGCCACGGCGGTGTGCGCCCCCATCGAGTGTCCGCCGAGCAGGAGCCGGCCCTCCCCCGCCTCCGCGGCGACCACCCGCTCCAGGTCGGCGACCAGCCACGGGTATCCATAACCCTCACCCGCCGGGGCGGGATCCGACTCGCCGTGCCCGCGCGCGTCGTAGGTGACGACCCGGTGCCCGGCGCGCTCCAGCGCCCGGGAGCCGTGATGGACGTAGCGACGGCTGGCGGTGATCCCGTGGCAGAGCAGGACCGGGGTGCCCTCCCCCGCCGCCTCGCCGTGGATCGCCGGCGCCGGGCCGACGACGAAGGACGCCGCCGCGGCGCCCGCCATCAACCGATCGCGGCGAGTGCGCGCTCGAGGTCGTCGGCCGACTCGTAGGTGAGCCCGGCCAGGGTCACCTTGCGGTGGCGGACGATCCCCTCCTCGTCGATCACGAAGATCGCCCGTCGCACCATCGGCCCGGCGAGGACGCCGTAGGCGCGGGCCACGCTCTTGTCCTCGTCGGCCAGCAGCGGCACGTTCAGCCGCTTCTCCTCGGTGAAGCGCTCGTGCGACTCGACCGACTGCGGCGAGATCCCGAGCACGTCGGCGCCGAGGCCGTCGAGCTTGTCGGCGTTGTCGCGGTAGGAGCAGAACTGTTTGGTGCAGACGGCGGTGAAGTCGCCCGGGTAGAAGGCGACGATCAGCTTGCGGCCGCGGTAGTCGGCGAGGCGGTAGGTCTTGCCGCCGGTACCGGGCAGATCGAACTCGGGGGCGCGGTCGCCTACGTTGAGCTTGGCCACAGGGTGAGACTAGCCGCTGCGGCTAGCCCTTTTCGATCGTGATCTTTTCGATCAGGACCGTCTGCTTGGGTTTTTCGCTCGACGCTTCCGTCGGCAGCTTGCCGATGCGCTCGACCACGTCGAGGCCTTCGCTGACCTTGCCGACCAGCGCATATTCGGGCGGCAGCCCGGCGTCGGCGCCGGTGACCACGTAGAACTGGCTGCCGGAGGTGCCGGGGGGCTCGGCCGAGCTCTTCGCCATCGCCACCGTGCCCTTGGTGTACGCGAGGTTGGCCGGTGGCTTCTCGACCACTTTGTAGCCGGGGCCGCCGGTACCGGTGCCGAGCGGGTCGCCGCCCTGGATCACGAAGCCGGGGACGATGCGGTGGAAGGTGAGGTCGTCGTAGAAGCCTTCTTCGGAGAGGTAGGCGAAGGAGTTGGCGGTCTTCGGCGCCCGCGTGGTGTCGAGCGCGATCTCGAAGGTGCCGCAGCTCGTCTGCACGACCGCGGTCGCTTCCTCGCCCTTCTTCAGCGTCTGCTTCGGCGCCTTCAGCGAGACCTGCTTCGGTTCCGGCGCTTCGACCTGCTTGCAGCCTTCGGCGCCGCCGGAGGCGGTCGTGGACGAGTCGTCGCTGCCGCCGCCGCGTGAGATCAGGATCGCGCCGACGACGACGGCGACGATCGCCGCGAAGACGATCAGGATTACCCAGCGGCGGTCGCTCTGCTCCTCCATCGGCGCGAAAGCCTAGACCACTTACGATCGGCCGGATGCCGACGCCTCCGCTGACCCCGCTCGCGGCCGCCGCCCTGCGCGTGCAGCCGCCGCCGGAGCGGGTGCTGGAGATCGAGTGCGGCGACGGCGACGGCTCCCTCTTCCTCGCCCGGGAGTTCCCGGCCGCCAGGGTGCGCGGGGTCGATCGCGCGGAGGAGCACGTCCGTGCCGCCACCGCCCGGATCGGACTCGACCCAGAGGGGCGGGTCGCCTTCAAGCGGGGCAGCCCGCGGTCCCTCCCCTACCCCGACGACTTCTTCGACCTCGTCGTCGCGGTCGACGACCGCCCCCGGGCCCGGGAGGTCGCCCGGGTCCTGCGGCCCGGCGGGCAGCTGATCCTCGCCCGATCCCGCGCCGGCGGCGGCGAGGCCGGCATCCGCGACCGCCTGCTGCGCCGCGGGCTGCGCCGCCGCGGAATCGAGTTGTCGGAGAGCGAGGAGGCCGGCGACGGCAGCTTCTCTTTCGGGCGGCTGGGTGGCGACGATCCGACGCCTGCCGCCGACTAGGCTGCGAGCGCATGGACATCGAGGGGATGCCACTGGCGCTGCTGGTCAACCCGGCCTCCGCGGGCGGGAAGACGCTGCGGCTGTTGCCTCAGGTCGAGCAGGCGCTGGACGCGCGCCGGGTCGACTTCCGGGTCCAGCGCACGAAGGGCCTCGAGCACGGCGCCGAACAGGCTCAGCTCGCGGTCGAAGCGGGCGAGGTGCCGGTGGTGATGTCCGGCGACGGGCTGGTCGGCGCCGTCGGCGGGGCGCTGGCGGGTTCCGACACCCCGATGGGGATCGTGCCCGGCGGCCGCGGCAACGACCTCGCCCGCGTGCTCGGCATCCCCAACGACCCGGAGCAGGCCGTGGCGACCCTCTTCTCCGGCCGGAGCCGGCGGATCGACGTCGGCGAGGCCAACGGCAAGCGCTTCCTCGGCATCGTCAGCGTCGGCTTCGACTCCGAATGCAACCGCCTCGCGAACGAAGTCAAGCTGATCCGCAGCAACCTCGTCTACGTCTACTCGCTGTTCCGCACCCTGGCCGGGTGGAAGCCCGCCCGCTTCACGATCCGGGTCGACGACGAACGCACCCGCTTCACCGGCTACTCGGTCTCCGTCGCCAACAACAGCACCTACGGCGGCGGCATGCGGATCGCCCCCGACGCCGATCTCGAGGACGGCCTGTTCGACATCATCGCGATCGGCGAGGTGGGCAAGCTGCGCTACCTGACTAACCTGCCGAAGGTGTTCAAGGGAACCCATCTGGAGAGTGAGGACGTGCAGGTCTTTCGCGCCCCCCACGTCGAACTGAGCGCCAGCAAGCCGTTCCCCGTCTATGCCGACGGCGAGCACCTGACCGAACTGCCGGCCTCGCTGCGGGTGCTGCCGCACGCGCTCAGCGTGCTGGTCCCGGCCCCGGCCCCGGCTTGACCGCGGCGACGGCCACGAAGGCGAGCCGGCGGGGGGCGCTGTTCGGCGCCAAGGTCGCCGCCTCGCGGGCACTCGGCGCCGCCAGCCGGGCCAGCGGCCGCGGCGGCGGCACGACGCTGCCGGGCCGGGTGCTGCTGCGGCTCGCGCCGGACGCGATCGCCCGCCTCGGCGCCGGCCTCGACCGCGGCACCACGCTGGTCAGCGCCACCAA